>ENA-UAKS01000039-UAKS01000039.1-human-gut-metagenome-genome-assembly--contig:-NODE-39-length-57374-cov-8.657182_pt1 | contig 57374 bp, 57 predicted proteins | sample MGYA00243692_ERZ654452 | MGnify/ENA primary metagenome ERZ654452 (study PRJEB26926, sample SAMN06164442) | human gut metagenome | biome: ENVO:00009003; feature: ENVO:2100002; material: ENVO:00002003...
ATACGAGATCGCTCAGTGTCTCGTGGGCTCGGAGATGTGTATAAGAGACAGCATGATTTCAATCTGCTCGCCAACTGAGAACTTGTTTCTCTGCTCCATACGGTAGAGACCTTTTTCATTTGGAGCACCAACTATTCCGAGATAGGTGTAGCCCTTCTCGTAAGTATTGTTATCGTATATCTGAGTCTCCTCCGAAGGCTTTCCGTAGAAAAAGCCTGTGGTAAACTGTCTGTAGGTACAGCTCTTTATCTGCTCTAAGTACCATGGCATATTTGCCTCGTATTTTTCAGGTGACTCAAGATAATCATCTATCGCCTTGCGGTAGGTTCTTGCTACTGTTGCCACGTAAAGTGCCGTCTTCATACGTCCCTCTATCTTGTAGCTGTCTATTCCTGCATCAATCAGATCCGGGATATGCTCTATCATGCACAGATCCTTTGAGTTGAAGATATATGTGCCACGCTCATTCTCGTATACCGGCAGATACTCACCCGGGCGTTTCTCCTCCACAACAGAATATTTCCATCTGCAAGGATGCGTGCATGCGCCTTTATTCGCATCACGGCCTGTAAAATAGTTGGAAAGCAGGCATCGGCCGGAATATGAGATACACATTGCTCCGTGCACAAAGGTCTCTATCTCCATCCTGTCATCTATGTGCCCTCTTATCTCCTTTATCTCCTTAAGCGAAAGCTCTCTGGCTGTCACCACGCGGCTGGCTCCGAGATTCCACCAGAACTGATATGTGCCGTAGTTCGTGTTGTTGGCCTGTGTGCTGACATGTCTTTCTATCTCAGGGCAGACCTCCTTTGCAATCATGAAAACTGCCGGATCTGCAATGATCAGTGCATCAGGTCTGTCCGGCTTCATGTTGTGAAGCTCTGTAAAGTATTCACGCACTCCGTCAAGGTCATAGTTGTGAGCCAAAATATTGGCAGTAACATACACTCTCACACCGTGAGCATGTGCAAAGGCAACTCCCTCTGCCATCTCCTCCATTGAGAAATTCTTAGCCTTGGCCCTTAGTCCAAATGCCTCTCCACCGATGTAAACTGCATCAGCTCCATATATAACTGCTATCTTAAGTACCTCCAGGCTGCTCGCCGGACAAAGTAATTCTATTTTTCTCATTTTTTCTCCCATACAGTTTTGTATTCATCAAATCTTTGTTGACACCGTAATTCCATCACCTATAGGCATCACTGCCGTCACCAGCTCATCGGAGTGTGTAAGCTCGTAGAGATACTCCCTCATACGCTTGTAGATGGTACGGTTTCTGCGCTCAACAATATAGTGCGATTCTATGATATCGCCATCCTGCAGCACATTGTCGGACACCAGCACCCCGCCTGTCTTTAAAAGGCGAAGCACCTGCGGCATAAAGTTGATATACTGTCCCTTTGCCGCATCCATAAATATCATGTCAAACTGTCCTTCAAGCTGTGGAAGTATCTCCGTTGCATCGCCCTCTAAGAGTGTAATCTGCTCCTGCTTCCCGGCTCTTTCAAAGTTGGCCTTTGCGATAGGTATTCTTTTTTCGTAATTTTCAATCGTCACTATCTGACAATCCTTAGGTGCATACTCTGCCATCAAAACGGCAGAAAAACCAACCGCTGTTCCCACCTCGAGAATACGCATTGGTTTTTGCATTGCAAGAAGCAGCTTTAAAAAGCTCTGCATCTCTTTTCTGATAATCGGAACGAAGTCTCTTAAGGCTTCCTTCTCTATCTCATCTAATACAGGCGTGTTGCCTCTGTCCAAGGAATTGATATATGTGACAAGTCTCTCATCAACTATCATTCTTGTATTTCCTAATCTGATTATTGACACAAATGCGCTTAACGGATAATTACTGTGTATCCGAAGGCTCCGTAGTCTGTGTCTGTTCTTCATCGCTCTTGTCGGAGGACATGATTACCATCATATCCTTTGCTGTCATTGAAGTGTTGAGTGTGTAAATGCCCGGCTTTATATGCCCTGAGTAAGCAGACAGCTTAAGCTGGAGATAAAATAAATTGTGATCCCTTACAAGGCCCTTGTCCTCTAAAAGCTGTCCAAGCTCCTCTGCGGAGATGCCCTTTTCCACCTGAACGAGTACATCCTGACCATCGCCATTTGTCATGGCAGGCTCAGTAAAAACTCTGTAGCCAAAATCATAGCAGATGCTGCAGATTTTTATGCCCGCAAACAGCACTAAAAGAGCAATCATTATTGAAAAAGCAACCCTTATAAAACCAAATAAAGCCTTGTTAAAATCCATAAGCTGTTCCTACACTTCCATAATTATAGGTATGATCATCGGTCTTCTCTTTGTTTCCTTCCAAACAAAGTCTCCCAATGCATCCTTTACCTCTGTCTTTATCTTGCCCCAGTCTGTCACATTGTTGTCTGTCAGACGCTCCATTGTGTCATCCAGCACGCATTTTGCCTCATCCATCAGGCTCTCAGAATTGCGCACATATACAAATCCTCTCGATACAATATCAGGACCTGCAAGCAGCTGTCCTGAGCCAGCCTCAAGAGTCATCACAACGATGATGATTCCGTCCTCAGCCAGACGCTGTCTGTCACGGAGCACGATATTTCCTACATCTCCTACACCGAGTCCATCGACCATGACATTGCCCACATGCACTCTGCCTGTCACCTTGGCACCATCCTCATTGATTTCGAGCACATCTCCTGATGAAAGGATCTTGATGTGGTCTGTATCATATCCGAGCTGCTCGGCTATTTTGGCCTGTGCAACAAGATGCTTGTACTCTCCATGAACAGGGATTGCGTACTTTGGATTGACAAGAGAATAAATAAGCTTTATATCCTCCTGGCACGCATGGCCGGATACATGGACATCCTGGAATATAACGTCTGCACCCTTCATCATGAGCTCATTGATGATACCTGTAACCGACTTCTCATTTCCCGGTATAGGATTTGAGCTGAATACGATGGTATCGTTTGGCTTTATGGATACCTTTCTGTGGGTACCGTTTGCCATACGTGAAAGAGCTGCCATTGACTCTCCCTGGCTTCCTGTCGTGATGATGACAGTCTGCTCATCAGGATAGCTTCTAAGCTGTTCTACATCTATAAGAATATTGTCAGGCAGCGACAGATAGCCAAGCTCTGAGGCTATCGAAATGATATTTACCATGCTTCGTCCCTCGATGGCCACCTTTCTGCCATACTTCTCCGCACAGTTGATAATCTGCTGCACACGGTCTACATTTGATGCAAATGTAGCAATGATAATTCTGTTTTTCCTGTGATCCTCAAAGATGCCGTCCAATACCTTTCCGACAGACTTCTCAGACTGTGTGAAGCCCGGTCTTTCTGCATTGGTACTGTCACACATAAGCGCGAGCACGCCCTTCTTTCCAATCTCACCAAACCTTGCAAGGTCGATTGCATCTCCAAATACAGGTGTATAGTCCACCTTGAAATCGCCTGTATGCACAACTATACCTGCCGGCGAATAGATAGCAAGCGCTGCTGCATCCTGGATACTGTGGTTAGTCTTTATAAACTCAACCCTGAAGCAGCCAAGGTTGATGTGCTGTCCATATTTTACGACTTTTCTCTTGACAGTCTTGAGCATGCCATGCTCTTCAAGCTTTCTGTCAATAATTCCGATGGTAAGCTTTGTAGCGTATATCGGTACATTTATCTCCTTAAGCACATATGGAATAGCACCGATATGATCCTCATGTCCATGAGTGATAAAGAAGCCCTTGACCTTATCGATGTTCTCCTTAAGATATGTGATATCAGGGATAACCAAATCTATTCCCAGCATATCGTCCTCAGGGAATGATAATCCGCAATCAACTACAATAATACTGTCCTCATACTCAAAGGCAGTAATATTCATTCCAATCTGCTCTAATCCTCCAAGTGGAATGATCTTAAGCTTACCTGTATTCTGTTTTTCTGTTTTCTTCAAAATATTACCTCCAAATTTATTTCACGTACAACTGCAATCCTAATATTCAAGTGCAGTGTCATCATCCGTAAGCTCAGAAAATACCTTAGCAATAGCCGAAAACTCAACATCGTCTTCAACCATCTGATAAAGCACCTCTTCATCCTTTGTGCTTACTTCTTTTAAAATATATGCTTCACAGTCTCCGCGTTCTTCTCCTTCGGAAACTAAAAGATATCGTGTTCCATTAAGTGTTGTCTCTTCTTCAACCGCAAACTCGACAACATCATTGGTCTGCGGATCAGTAAATTTAATTTTCTGCATAAAAACTAAGACCGACTATTTGACAGATAATCCAAATATCCCTGCAAAATAAAAATCGCTGCTATCTCATCAACAAACTCCTTGCGATTCTCCCTGCGTATGCCGGTTTCCATCATAGAACGGTCGGCTGCGACTGTCGTAAGACGCTCATCCCAGTATATGACCTCAAGACCTGTGCGCCTTGCAAGCATATCCCCGAACTCCTTCGTCTTCTCGCAGCGTTCTCCTTCCGTGTTATTCATGTTTTTAGGATAGCCGAGCACAATCCTGTCCACCTTGTACTCCGCAATAATCTCCTCAATACGTGCCAAAGTCTGTCTGAGCTTGGATGGCGACTTCCTGCGCACTATCTCAACGCCCTGTGCTGTGATTAAGAGCTCGTCGCTCACCGCTACTCCGACTGTCTTTGAACCAAAATCAAGACCTAATATCCTCATATTAATCCCATGCGCTGTTCTCAATGTATGTCTTGAGAACCTCCTCCACAAGCTCGTCTCTCTCAACCTTCATGATGAGACTTCTCGCGTTATTGTGGCTTGTGATATATGTTGGATCTCCGGACATAATATATCCAACAATCTGATTAACAGGATTGTAGCCCTTTTCCTTTAATGCCTTGTACACAATCTCAAGTACATCGCTTACCTGAAGCTCAGGCTCCTTTTGAACTGTAAAAAATTGTGTGTTGTTAATATTTTTTTCCATACGTTTCGCCCTTCTTGTAATATTATTTTATTATAAATGTAATAAAATTACAACCTTTTATTATTCGAAGAGTAATATTTCGTCTGTAAGCATACCCGATATACGACCTGAAACTATCTGATTTTCAAGGTTTTCGTCAGTTTTCTTAGCAACCTTGACATATTCCTTAGTATATCCGACAAAGTATTCTTTATCACCGATTACGGCCTTTTCCTCAAAAAGCGCCTCCTCATTCTTTCCGATATAGAATTTCCTGAACTCCTTAGACATGTCATGACCGAGTGCTATGAGCTTTTCGCTTCGTGCCGCCTTAATCTGCTCATCTATCTGGTCAGGCATTACTGCTGCGCGGGTGCCTTTTCGCTTTGAGTACTTAAAGATATGCATCTCATAAAAATGTATATGCTCAAGATATGCCTTAGTCTGTTCAAACTCCTCCTCTGTCTCACCGGGAAATCCCACAATCACATCGGTTGTGATGGCCGGATGAACAAAATATTTACGCAAAAGCTCACAGCCTCTCTCGTACTCTTTAGTGGTATATTTTCTGTTCATCCTCTTAAGTGTTGCATCGCAGCCGCTCTGAAGCGACAGATGGAAATGAGGACAGATTTTATCAAGCTTTGAAAGCTCACTCGCAAAGTGCTCTGTCACAATCTTAGGCTCAAGTGACCCAAGCCTGATGCGCTCTATGCCCTTTACTGCGTTCACTGCCTGTATCAGCTCAAGAAGACCTGTAGCTTCCTCAAAATCCACACCGTATGAGCTTAGATGGATACCTGTCAGCACAACCTCCTTGAAGCCGTTTGCCGCGAGCCTTTCAACCTCTGCTATTACATTTTCAAACCTACGGCTTCTGACACGTCCTCTGGCATACGGAATGATACAATAGCTGCAAAACTGATTACAGCCGTCCTGCACCTTGATGAAGGCTCTCGTGTGCTCCTTTGTCTGGTCTATAAAGAGCTCCTCAAAATCATGCTTTCCGTCATTTATATCGTCCACGGTATCGTTTACACTGTCCAAAGAGTATTCCTCAAGCAGCCTTACAAGGTCATGCTTTCTGTCATTTCCGATGACTATGTCCACCGATAAGTCGTTTAATACCTCTTTTTCACTTGTCTGCACATAGCAGCCGGCTGCCACAACTATTGAGTCCGGATTATTTTTCTTTGCCTTGTGAAGCATCTGTCTGGATTTTCTGTCAGCCATGTTGGTGACTGAGCATGTATTTATGACATACACATCAGCTTTTTGTGTGAATGGAACTATCTCATAGCCCGCCTCCTCAAGCAGATGCTGCATGGCCTCTGTCTCATATGCATTTACTTTACATCCTAAATTATGTAAGGCTGCTTTTTTCATTTTATTTTTTTACTCCTATTTAATTGACTTTTCCTTAAAAAACTATTACTATCTATATGACAGTAGTTATTTAAGGAGGTTTTCAATATGAAAACAGTACAGATTTCATTAAATTCCATTGGGAAAGTAAAATCATTCGTTAACGCTATTACTCAGTTTGATTTCGATTTTGATTTAATATCGGGCAGATATGTCATTGATGCTAAATCAATTATGGGTATCTTCAGCCTAGACCTCTCTAAGCCAATAGAGCTCGCTATACATACAGAAACCGGACTTGACGAGATTATGGAAGTATTAAAGCCATATATCATCGACGAAGCCAAGTAATACAGACACAATGATTTGATTAATTAGGACCTGAAGCTCAGGTCCTTTTTATTTTGCTCTAAGGTGGCACTGATTACTCAGCATCCACCATAATCACTTCTGTAGTATCTATAGCTGTCTTCATAAGCTCATCTATCACATCGTTAAGTCTTTCCTCAGACTTCTTAATCCTGTTTATATTCGGCTTTGTAACAGGATGCTTTGCTACGAAAATAGTACAGCAGTCCTCATACGGAAGAATCGATGTCTCATAGGTATCAATTTTGTTTGATATGTCAATGATATCATTCTTATCCATGGCAATGAGAGGTCTGTATACAGGCATATGGCACACCTCGTTTGTTGCAGCAAGCGACTGCATTGTCTGGCTTGCAACCTGTCCGATGCTCTCACCTGTGATAAGGCCTAAGCATTTATCCTCATCGGCAAAGTGCTCTGCTATCTTCATCATGTATCTGCGCATGATGATGGTCAGCTCATCATGCGGACATTTCTCATATATGGCAAGCTGTATATCGGTAAAATTGACAACATGCAGCTTTATCCTGCCAGAATATCTGGCAACCTTCTTTGCCAGGTCTACAACCTTCTGCTTTGCTCTCTCACTCGTATATGGCGGTGCATGGAAATATGTGGCATTGATTACCACGCCTCGCTTTGCAATCATGTATCCTGCAACCGGGCTGTCGATTCCACCTGAGAGCAGAAGCATTGCCTTTCCTGCTGTGCCAAGCGGCATACCGCCCGGTCCCGGAATCTCCTCTGAATAAATATTTATCATAGGTCTGATCTCGATATTGATCATAACCTGCGGATTATGTACATCTACCCTTGTCTCAGGAAATGCCTCAAGCACCTTTTCACCTACTGCGGCATTTATCTCCATGGAGGTCATCGGATAGTTCTTTCTGGCACGTCTTGCGTTTACCTTGAAGGTAAAGCTCTTATCCTTGTATACATGGTTGATATGCTCGATAACTGCTTCACAGAGCTTGTCAAAGCCCTCGTCCTCATGCAGCTCGACCGGACAGATACCCACGATACCAAAGATTCTTGACAATGTGGCAACTGTCTCGTCATAATCATAGTCTCCGTCTGTCTCCACGTACACACGTCCGCTTTCCTTTCTTACCTCAAAGCTTCCATCCACATTGCGAAGCTGATATTTGATATTCTTAACGAGCGCGTCCTCAAAAATGTATCTGTTCTTGCCCTTTATCGCAATCTCAGCATACTTGATCAAAAATGTCTTGTACATGTAACTCTCCTGTTCTGATTTTATTTACTATTTTTATTACTAAAGATTTCATTATACGTAATACGTAACTTTTTAGCCCTTCATGGTTACCGACTATGCTAATACCTGCGATCTCTTTGCAGCTCATTAGCGTCTTGTATATCTTCGAAGCATTGGTATCACCTCAGCCATCACGGATACAGCGTAATCAATTTCCTCCTGTGTGGTATTCACACAAAAGCTGAATCTGATTGTGGAATCTAAAAGTGACTGCTTAAGTCCTATGCTCTTTAGTGTTGAGCTGATTGCCGGTTTGTTTGATGAGCAGGCACTTCCTGCAGACACATATATCTGCCTGTCCTCAAGAGTATGGAGCATAACCTCTGCTCTCACACCATCTACGCTCACACTTACCACATGAGGGGCATTGGTATGGTCCGTGCGTCCGTTTACAGATACTCCGTCAATACGCAGCACTGACTCTATAAAATGGTCTCTGAGTTCATACATATGTGCTGTTTTTTTATCAAAATCTGTGTAAATTTCCTCGGCTGCCACTCCAAGACCTGCATATGCCGGAACATTTTCCGTGCCTGAGCGCATGCCCTTCTGCTGGCCTCCTCCGTATATAATCGGCTTGATTTTGGTCTTGTCCTTTATATACAAAAAGCCGCTGCCCTTTGGTCCGTGAATCTTGTGTCCACTGACCGAAAGCATATCTATATTCATGCGCTTTGGCCTGATTTCAAGCTTGCCGTAGGACTGTATGGCATCCACATGAAAAAGTGTTGCAGGATTCTTTTCTTTTATAACTGCTCCTGCCTCCTCAATCGGCATGACTGCGCCAATCTCATTGTTTACATGCATAAGCGATACAAGAATCGTATCCTCCCTTACGGCATTTTTCAGCTCTTCAACACTTATCACGCCGTCATGGTTAACAGGCAGATATGTGATTTCAAAGCCCTGCTCCTCAAGAAACTGCATCACAGACAAAACCGATGCATGCTCGACAGAGGATGTGATGATATGTCTTCCGGCTCGCTTATTTGCCATTGCAGCACCTATTATTGCGGTATTATTTGACTCTGTGCCACCGGATGTAAAGAGTATCTCCTTGTCCTGCACCCTGAGTGTCTTTGCAATCTTTTTCTTAGCATCATTAATATAATTTTCTGCCTCAACACCCTTCATATGAAGTGATGAAGGATTACCGTAATCCTCTGTAAGCAGCTTATAAACCATATCTGCCGCTGCCTTTGAGCATCTGGTTGTGGCAGAATTATCCAAATATGCTTCCATTTTTTCTCCTGACTTCTACTTTGTAACCGATAAATATCTCTGTATTTTTAATTTTTATGCATTTGCAAATCTACACATCCAGATTGTATACAAGCATGGCAAGTGTGGCAAGCCCTGCTGTCTCCGCGCGTAAAATTCTGCGTCCTAAGCTTATTCTGTGCATTGTGACACGCTCATCCACAAGTGCTATCTCCTCCGGCGCAAAACCGCCCTCAGGACCCACGACAACACCGATGGTCTGACCAGCCCTAAGCTGCCCCATTATCTCTCTTGTCGCATCCATGCCACGCTCATTCTCATATGGCACCAGCGTGACATCAAGCTCTGATGCGCTTTTCAATGCTTCCTTGTATGTAACCGGCTGCTTTACAGTGGGGATCACTGTGCGCTTTGACTGCTTTGCGGCGCTCTCAGCGATAGCCTGCCATCTCTGCAGCTTTTTTGCTGCCTTTTTTTCGTCCAGCTTTACCACACAGTTTTTCATGGAAACCGGTACAATCTCAGATACACCAAGCTCCACAGCCTTTTGAATAATAAGCTCCAGCTTATCGCCCTTTGGCAGCCCCTGATACAGCACAATGTGGTTGTCAAGCTCTGTGCCCGCCTCATCTGCACTATCAATAGCTGCGATGACCTCATCATCCAAAATTGACGATATATGACAGAAATATGCCTGTCCCGACTTTGAGCTCACTCTTATTTTTTCCCCATTTTTCATGCGCAGTACATTCTTTATGTGATTTACGTCACCTCCGATAATAGAGATGCTGTCAGAATGAACCTGCTCTTCCTCTACAAAAAACTGATACATAATCCACCAAACTATTTAGCCTGCTTCTGCGCAGTGATATTGACCCATTCACCCTGGTGATTGATTTCTACCACCTTAAGCCCTGCTGCTTCGATAGCCTCTTTTACTTCATTTTCCTTGAAATCTATGATTCCCGATGTGATAAAATATCCGCCTTCCTTTAGTCTGTCCGGAATAACAGGTGCCATAGGAATGATGACATCGGCAAGGATATTTGCAACAACGATATCGTATTCTTCGGTGCCGACCTTCTTTTGAAGCTCTGTATCATCTATAAGATTGCCGACGTAAAACGTGCCAAGCTTCTCATCCAGATGATTGACCTGCATATTGTCACGAGTAGAAATCATGCAGTCAGCATCAAGGTCAGTACCTACAACCGCCTTTGCACCAAGCTTTAAAGCTACAATGGAAAGGATTCCGCTTCCACAGCCCACATCAAGCACTTTAGGTGCTTCCTTTGCGCCCTCAATATACTTGATAAGCTGCTTGATACAAAGCTGGGTTGTCTCGTGCTTTCCTGTACCAAAGGAGATTCCCGGATCAATTTCTATCATAAATTTATCCGCATCCTCAGGCTTGACCTCCTCCCAGGTAGGCTTAATCAATATATCTCCGATTGTAAAGGATGAAAAATACTTCTTCCAGTTATTGATCCAGTCGAGATCCTCTGTCTCAGATGATGAAATCACACCGCTTCCCACATCAACAGTGTCTCTTAAATCCTCAAGTCCAAGCTTTACCTTCCTAAGCATATCTGACTGGTCACTGCCATCATCCTCAATATAAAAGCTGACATGGCTTATGCCCTCATCAGGAGGCAGCTCAGGCAGAAAATCAATAAACATATCCGCCTGGTCCTCCTTTGTCAGAGGAATATTGTCCTCAATCTCAATTCCCTCGATACCAAGCTCCATAAGCATACTGCTCATGAAATCCTCAGCCGCGGTTGTTGTCTCAATCGTGTATTTCTTCCACTTCATATAAAAATCCTCTCTTAAAAATTAGATACATAGTATAAATATAGTTTTATTTCAAAACATTTCCGTACATTTTACAAGGCAGTCATACGACTGCCTCCACAACTTATTTCATATAATACCATAAAAATGTGTTCTATAAAAGCCCCAATTTTTACGCCGAAAAAATGTCCCGCCACACATGGCGGGACATCTATCATAGGACATCTATTACAAATCATCTATTTACAGATTATCTATTTACAGATCATCCAAAGACTCCTTGAGCTTATCCATAAATCCTTTTTTCTTTTTAGAATCAGTAGAAGCTCCGCCCTCCTTGGTCAGAGAGCCGCCTGAAAGCTCATCAAACTTCTTAAGAGCTTCCTTTGCTTCCTTAGAAAGGCCTGTAGGAGTATTTACAATGAGCGTGACATAATGGTCACCTCTTATTGCTTTATTTCTCGTTGAAGGAACACCCTTGCCCTTTAAGCGGATGCGTGTACCGGTCTGTGTGCCCGGTGCAACTGTGTAGATAATATCTCCATCAACAGTCTTGATTCTTATATCTCCACCTAAGGCTGCAATAGCATATGAGATGGATGCCTTTGAAAAGATATTAACATCCTGACGCTCAAAATCCCTGCTGCTTGAAACAAGAACCTCAACAAGAAGATCTCCACGCGGTCCGCCATTTATGCCCGGCTCACCGTATTCACGTATTCTGACACACTGTCCATTATCTATACCGGCTGGAATCTCAACAGTCTTTCTGACCTTCTTTGTATTGTAGCCTGTACCGTGACATGTAGGACACTTATCCTTTACTACCTTGCCCGAACCACCGCAGGATGGACATGTTGTGACATTCTGCACTACTCCAAACAGAGACTGGCTCTGTCTGACAACCTTACCTGTACCATTACACTGGGTACATGTCTCAGGAGATGTGCCAGGCTTAGCTCCGTTGCCTCCACATGTAGAGCATGTCTCCTTATAGTTGAATTCAAGCTCCTTTGTGCAGCCAAATATAGCTTCCTCAAAAGAAATTCTAACACTGAGACGGACATTTGCACCCTGTGCAGGACCATTTCTTCTGCCACTGCTTCTTCCACCTCCGAAGAAATCTCCGAAAATGTCCCCAAAAATATCCCCCATATCCATGCCTGAGAAATCAAAGCCACCGGCTCCACCGCCTGTGCCGTCAAATGCCGCATGACCGAACTGATCATACTGGCGCCTCTTATCCGGATCAGACAATACGGCGTAGGCCTCCTGAGCCTCCTTAAACTTCTCCTCACACTCTTTATCACCCGGATGAATGTCAGGATGATATTTCTTCGCCTGCTGTCTGAAGGCCTTTTTTATCTCTGCATCTGTTGCGGTCTTAGATACTCCTAACACCTCATAATAATCTCTTTTTTCTGCCATAATTGAAAATTCCTTTTATTATACAACTAATTCGCAAGGCCGGCCAAGCGGCCAACCTTGCGAGTAATTTTACTTACGCAGCCATTTTGATACTTAATCATCATATCATTATGGCAGCATCTGTTTAATTATACTTCCTTGAAATCTGCGTCGATAACATCATCATCTGCACCGTTTGAAGCACCTGCATTCATATCAGGTCCTGCCTGGCCTGCTCCTGCATTCATGTCAGGTCCTGCTCCTGCTGCCCCCTGTGCTGCCTGAGCCTGCTCATACATCTTTGCAAATACCTTCTGTGCACTCTGTGTGAGCTTCTCCTGTGCTGCCTTAAGCTCTGCAACATCAGCCTCTGTCATAGCCTCTGCCTCTTTATGTGCATCAAGGAATGACTTAACTGCTGCGATATCAGCCTCAACTGCTGACTTATCTGCGGCATCAACAGAATCTCCAACCTGCTTTAATGCATCCTCTGTCTGGAATACAAAGCTCTCAGCATCATTTCTTGCATCGATTGCTTCTTTTCTCTTCTTATCCTGTGCCTCAAACTCAGCAGCCTCTTTAACAGCCTTATCAATCTCATCATCAGACATATTAGATCCTGCTGTGATTGTGATGTGCTGCTCTTTACCTGTTCCAAGATCCTTAGCAGATACATTTACGATACCATTTGCATCGATATCGAATGTAACCTCAATCTGTGGAACTCCACGACGTGCTGGTGGGATACCATCAAGTCTGAACTGTCCGAGTGATTTATTGTCACGGGCGAACTGTCTCTCACCCTGTACTACGTTGATATCAACGGCTGTCTGGTTATCAGCAGCTGTAGAGAATATCTGGCTCTTTCTTGTAGGAATAGTTGTATTTCTCTCGATAAGTCTTGTAGCAACACCACCCATTGTCTCGATTGAAAGAGAAAGTGGAGTAACATCAAGGAGAAGTACTTCGCCGGCACCGGCATCTCCTGCAAGCTTACCACCCTGGATAGAAGCACCGATTGCTACGCACTCATCAGGGTTAAGAGACTTGCTTGGCTCTTTTCCTGTCATCTGCTTTACCTTGTCCTGTACGGCCGGAATACGTGTAGAACCACCTACAAGTAATACCTGTCCAAGGTCTGCATTTGTAACGCCTGCATCCTTCATAGCGTTCTGTACAGGGATTGCTGTTCTCTCTACGAGGTCATGTGTCAGCTCATCGAATTTAGCTCTTGTAAGAGTCATGTCGAAATGCTTTGGTCCCTCTGCTGTAGCTGTGATGAATGGAAGGTTGATGTTTGTAGTAGTAGCTGAAGATAGCTCCTTCTTTGCCTTCTCAGCAGCTTCCTTTAATCTCTGGAGTGCCATCTTGTCTGTAGAAAGATCAACACCCTCTGCCTTCTTGAACTCGTCAATCATCCACTGTGTTACCTTGTTATCGAAATCATCACCACCAAGGTGTGTATCACCGTTTGTAGATAATACTTCGATGACTCCGTCACCAATCTCGATGATAGATACATCAAATGTACCACCACCAAGGTCATAAACCATAATCTTCTGCTCTTTCTCGTTGTCAAGACCATAAGCAAGTGCTGCTGCTGTAGGCTCGTTGATGATACGCTTTACATCAAGACCTGCAATCTTGCCGGCATCCTTTGTAGCCTGACGCTGAGCATCGTTGAAGTAAGCCGGTACTGTGATAACTGCCTCTGTAACCTTCTCACCAAGGTATCCCTCTGCATCAGCCTTTAACTTCTGAAGTACCATAGCTGAAATCTGCTGTGGGCTGTAGCTCTTGTCATCAATCTGCACCTTGTAATCTGTACCCATATGTCTCTTGATAGAAGAAATTGTCTTCTCAGCATTTGTAACTGCCTGACGCTTTGCAGGCTCACCGATAAGTCTCTCTCCTGTCTTTGTGAAAGCAACTACTGAAGGTGTGGTTCTTGCACCCTCCTGGTTTGCTATAACTGTAGGTTTTCCACCTTCCATAACTGCTACGCAGCTGTTTGTTGTTCCTAAATCAATACCAATGATTTTGCCCATTTTATTTTCCTCCTATTAAATATAGTGTTTTTACATGTTTAATATATTTGTAACCATCCGTTGTCTCACATGAATCCCTTAAATACTGTCTGCATTCATATAAATCTGATTCACTGTCATGCCGGATAGATGTACACATCATTACTGTACTACGGATACCATGCTGTGGCGTACCACTGAATCCTTGTACATATAGCCCTTCTGTAGCTCCTGTGCTACGGTGCCTGACTCTAGCTCATCGTTTTCAACCTGCATCACTGCATTGTGGAAATCAGGATCAAACTCCTGTCCTACACACTCTATCGGCTTTACTCCTACAGCATCAAGCTCTGTGAGCATCTGCTTGTAAACCTTATCCATACCTGTGATAAAAGGATCATCCTTCTTATCATCCGGTACTGCTGCAAGTCCTCTCTCGAAATTGTCGATTACAGGAAGGATTTTCTCAACTATTGTCTTTGCTCCCATGTCAAACATCTGGGATTTTTCCTTCTCACTTCTCTTGCGGAAGTTCTCGAACTCTGCCATCTGTCTTTTCAGACGGTCGTTAAGCTCTTCTATCTGCTCGTCCTTCTTGTCTTTTTTCTTTTTCTTGAAGAGACCTTTCTTTTCATCTGACTTTTCATCTGACTTATCATCTGCTTTTGCATCTGCATCTGCTAAAGCATCATCATCTGATTCAGTTTCATTCACATCTGTATCTTTTGCTTCTTCGGCTGCCTGAGTGCTTTCCTCATCAGCTCCTTCAATCTCTATCTCTTCTGCTTTGTTTTCTGCAGTCTCATTGTCGATTGTTTCTTTTTTAATATTCTCTGGCATTTTTGACCACCTTCCTATGTTTCATCCTCAGACTTCTTATAAATTCCATCTAACTGGGATTTAAGAGTCTTTAGATTATCCATTACTTTTTCATAATCCATGCGCTTTGGTCCGACAATTCCTATCGTTCCCTTTACGCCCTCACCCAGATCATATGTCGCAGTGACAACACTGCAGTCCTTCATGGTCTGGATCGGAGATTCATTTCCTATATAAACCTGAATGCCTGTTCCATTGTCCTTCTTCTCGGAATCGGATAGGGATTCAGTAACAAGGCTTGCTAGCTCTTCCTTTTCCTCAAATGCTGACAAAAGTGTCGCTGCATTATTGGAATCCGAAAGCTCAGGATACTTCAGAATATTTGTTGCTCCGCTGGTGTAAATCTTAAGATCCTCACTCTCCGCGAAGGTCTGTGCCAATGCATCAATCACATCAGAGACAATTCCTGAATGAATACCGGCTCTCTCCTTTATGCTTGCAATGTTTCCAAGATTAATCTCATTCATTGCGAGTCCGTTTAATGAGGTGTTAAGCAGAATGTTGAGCTTAAGTATCGTCTCATTGTCAAGCGGCTCATATAAATCAAGCATCTTGTTTCTGACCATATTGTTGTTCATAACAATTACTGCAAGCAGGTGCTGGTCGTCAACCTGTGAAAGCTGGATGAATTTCACCTTGTTGTGATTGACATCCGGTGCAGAAACAAGTGTGGCATAATTGGTATTGTTTGCAAGTACCTTTGCCGCCTGCTTTAACACCTGCTCCATCTTCTCGGTATTTTCAATGACCAGCTCCTTCATATCAGAAAGCTCTTTTTCCTTCTTATCATTGGTCTCTATAAGATGGTCTACATATAATCTGTAGCCCTTATCCGAAGGAATTCTTCCTGCTGAGGTATGTGGCTGTACTATATAGCCCATCTCCTCCAAGTCACTCATCTCATTTCTGATTGTTGCCGAGCTCAGATTAAGATCTGTATATTTTGAAATTGTACGTGAGCCAACCGGCTCTCCTGTGGCGAGATAATTGCGGATGATCGCATCCAGTATGGTAAGCTGTCTCTCGCTCAATTCTAGTTCTTTGTTTTCATTTTCCATTGGTCACACGCTCCATCTGAAGTATGCTTTTAATTTGTTAGCACTCTGTATTTTGGAGTGCTAATTTTTTATCTGTACATAACATACCACCACCTATTAGCAATGTCAACCCTCGAGTGCTAATTTTTTTAATAAAATTTTTGAAACCCCTGATTTTACTGGGGTTTCAGGCTTTATTAATTTTCTATTAAATTGATTTTGGCGGTATTTACACCACTTTTACACCATTTTTTTCAAGTTTTTCTATTTCTGTCTTCGCGTCATATCTATTATTTAGGAGATTATATACATCTAAAGCAATATCACTTTTGGCATGTCCCATAATATATTGTGCTGCTTTAATGTTCACGCCCGACCTTGCCATATTAGTGCATCCAGTATGCCTCATAACATAAGAAGAGAATTGATGAATAAGAACCGGCTCTCTTTTCTCTTTTGATGCCTTTTTCAGTTCATACTCGTTATAATACTTAACTACATTCAGCGCCATTAGTTCCATCATTGGCGCCACAATTAATGCCATTAGCACCATTTTTAGTGCCATTGGCGTTAATTATGGCGTTATTGGTAGCAACCTGACCTCGATAAATATTAATACGCAAATCAACTTCACCACCAATAAACTCCGGCTCCCGCAATCCGGCAGCCTTTACTGCCATATTTTTACTCGATTGATGAAGAAATTGAGCTCAGTGCTTTGCTTAAAGCATCTTCATCAGCCTGCTTTCTTCTCTCACTTTCCCACATACCGAGTATCTGATAAATGCATTCTTTCACAACAGGAAAATACTTTCGACATTCTTCTTCGCTTAACTCATGAATACCCTTGCTCAAGATTCCATAAATAGTTGTATTTTTGACCAGTATATCTGGAAGATATCCTTCCAACATCTTAATTTTTTCAGCAACTCTCGCCTGTTCAAACATCTCGTTATCAATCACATCAGCCGCAGCTTCTTTTGCTTTGTAAACAAGTCTTTCAAGAATTCGTCTCAAATAAACATATGAACCAGCACCAACACCATTTGCAAAAAGTCCTATTGCAGTTCCAAGTTCCTTACGATCTTCCTTCGAAATTACATGTTTATACGCATCTAATTCTGGAAATGTCATATCTGCAATAGATGGATACTGCCCAATTTTCATCATTGAATTGTCCGTTGTCAGAACAATATAATCAAGATGATGCTTCTCATCCATTGAACAAATATATTCCAATTTCATTAATCTCGTAGTATCAGCTATTTGCCAATTTATCCATTTCCATTCTTCGGCAGGACTCTTTTCTTGTCTGGATTTGGTGCTAAATATCATATTTTGAAGTGACTCTATTTTCTCACCAAGAGATGCACACCTGATTTCTTCATTCCCATCTGGCCCCGTTTCAAAATAATACTCAATAGGCTTCATGTAAAAAACACGCTCTTGCTTGCACTCTTTGCAATAAGCACTAATTTTAACATTTCCTTTAAGCAACTCAATTAAGTCAGCAATATTATCTTCATCTATTTTCATGGAATCATAAAGCCCAGCTGTTTGCAAAAAATTTGCAAATACATTATCTTTACTGGAAACTATATTTGATGGTATTGAATCAAAAATATTATGTCTCACTTTATTTTCTCCTTTACTACCGCTTTTTCAGGCACTTTCTCCTCATATTCCTGTTTCAATTCCTCTGCCAAATACGCATCGCTCATGCAGTGCATATCAGAAACACCATCACGGATCAGCTGATAGACCTGGGAATGATAAAAGAAATCCAATGCCACATCCAGTGAAAGTCCCTGCTGTTTAGCAAAACATTCGATAACACGGCTATATTTTTTCTGAAGCAAAATCGGATTTGCTGTCATAGTGTTTCACTCCCTTCAAAATGCAACAGAGACAGTGCTTTCTCTGTGCGGAAACATATTTGCAGGTTCGGCTTTTCATAACGCAGGCGGTTGATAGCTTCCGTTTTATCAATCAGTCCGTCAAAGAACAGCTCCACGGTATTAAACACCTTATCGTTGGCAACACCACCCACAACAAAGTCATAATCCGTCGAATCTTTTCCGCTGCGACAGTTCAGAATGAAATCCAGCCACTCTTCGGAATAAGAATCGAATTTCAGCGTTTTCAGTTCAGCTTCCCGCCTTTCATCATATTCATATCTGGAGATAATACCATCTTTCCCACGGCGTTTGAACTTACCACACCACTTCGCCGCCTGTTCATACAACGGCGTGACATAGAAGCCACGCCCGAAGTCTACATTGGGGCGAGAATGAACCAAATCCGGCTTTGCAATTTCTAAGAAAGAACCATGATAGAGAATCATACTTCCACACCCCTTTCTTTCATCACGTCAAGAAGGTCATCAACGATATATTCCCGACTCTGGGTATGGAGCACTTCATATTCCGGCACAATGTAACCGTTCAGAATATCGCTTTGTTCGGTAAATGCCTGATAGACACGCTCTGCATCCACACCCAGCTTTGCTGCTACATTTTCAATACAAAATACAGCAAACTCCAGCTCACTGGAATTTTTGATTTTTTCATCTGCCATAATCTACACCACCTCCTTCGAAATCACTGTTCTCGATTTGAACGCTTTTCTCCGTGATATGTAAAGGTTTCATAAATTATGCCTTTTTCAGCTCTTTGTTCAGTAGTAATTCCGTTCTGATGATTTGAGCCTTCAACAATTGAAAGTTGCGTAAGACCTCTCTGTAAGATAATCTGCATATAAAACATCTCCTTCCTGCCATATTTTTATGTTATGCAATAATCACCAGTCACTATCCCAGTCACTGCCACCTGAATCCCAGCTATCACCGGAATCCCAATCATAATCGCTGTCATAATCACTGCTCGAGCTGCCTGAGCTCTCATAATGGTCTTCATAATAGCCGCTATTTTCAAATTTGATAATCGAACTGTCCCACACCAGATCTGAATAGTCAAAGCCATATAGAGATTTGTTATCCAAAACCTCCTGTGGAACAGCCGAGCGGCTGATTTCATTATAATCATAGCTGTCGTCATCGTATTCGAACCAGCTATAATGACTGTTTACATAGACTGTGTCATTATACTTAAAGTAATCTGTTTTGCAATAATTGTGTATAGGTGTAATGAGCACAAGTGCAATTAGAAGAACAGTAATAAAATAATGCATGGCATGGCGCATTGCACTGCCTTTTGGCTTTTTAAGCCATGCTGCGTACATTCCAAACGGCTTAAACCTTTTGTGATTTTCAATAAAGTCTGTCAGGAAAAATGCGCCTACAATACCGGCAATACCCGATATCAGCAAATCCCAGCCAATGCCCTTATACGTATCATTGAGTGCAAATCCAACTATAATCAGGACAATGAACATAACAATGCCTATAACCATAGCAATAGATGGCTTAATGATATACTCATTTACATTTTTAGATGAAAATGTATCTGAAAACATCTTCTTCGTTTCCTGAGCAAAATCCTCATTCGTATGCTTCTGCTGATGCGCTTTTTGATTTAAAATCTCATCCTTTAATTTAAGATACAGCTCATTAACAGCATACGTCTCATCTGTACCCTGATATCGCACCGCACGAGTGCCGTCGGCCTTATTTTTGTAGACGATAAATTCATTTCCATCCTGATAAATACCAAATGCCCTAGGCTGTCTGTAGTCCATTCCTATAAAAAATCGTGTGATTTCATATGGTGGAAGATGTCTGTCCTCGTACCATTTTGCAAGCTCTGCTATGGTCTTCGGCGTACCGTCTGCCGTCCTTTTTATTGAATTATTGCTGGCACCACAATAAGGGCACTGCTCAACAGTCTCCGGTATCATGGAACCACAGTATTCACATTTAATCTCCAATTTAATTCCCTCTGACTTTCTAAAACCTAAATTTCCATAAATATACTATCAAATATACTCCCCAAAGTCCATAAATCAGTTATTATTATTCCTAATCAAAATCTGTATGATTTTATCATAATTTTCCGGTCTGTGTGGAAACGTACAATCTGTGCATACCTTGATTTTTTTGCCATTCTTCTCTATGTAGGTCTTACTTCCGGGACAGTTTGGCATACTATACATAGGACAATAACAGAACAGACAGTTAAATTCCTCTGATAGTCCCTTGTGACACGGAAAATATTTGCAATCTGTATTTTTAAAATATTTATAAGAGTTTTCCATTTTTATTCCTTCTATATTCATATGCTTTTCTCACAAAGCTCTCTGCAAAATGCGGATTTGACGGATAATACAGGTGCGGAAACCCAAGCCAGTAATTATCATGGCTTATCACGCAGTCGTAGCTTCTGCCTGTGGCCGGCTTTGTCGCAATACAATCGGCTCCGTTATCGGTGCTGTCGTAATAATGAAATTCATGCGCTCTTATCTTTTCATCCGTAGGCAGGAAATTGTTATGCTTTTCTTCCAGCTCGATATACCCGAATCTGACCAGTTTTCCCTTGAAATGGCATTCACTATCCAGTGCTCCAGTCATGCCAAAAACATAATTTTGCGCATCAGCATCCTCTTCACAAATATTATGGATATATGTGTGCAGATACATAAATCCACCGCACTCGGCAACAGTCGGCAAACCTGTCTTAAAAGCAGTTTTTATAGAGTTTCTCATAGATAGATTCTCACTCAGTTCCTTTGCATACAATTCAGGATAGCCACCTCCCAGCAGCAATGCGTCACAATTATCAGGTAATTTTGTATCATGCAGTGGCGAAAAATACTGTAATTTTGCACCGCATTTTTCGAGCAGTCTGAGATTATCTTCGTAGTAAAAACAGAATGCTTCGTCCATGGCAACTGCTATGTTTACTGTGTTATTCTGGTTTTGAATTTGCATCTGTTCTGTATTTGTAGTTTTTGTAATTTCTTCCGCCTCCACTGCTATATCCAGCAGCATATCAAGATCTATCGTCTTTTTAAGCCTTCCGGCAAGTTCATCCAACTGTTCTTTAATATCGGCAAGCTCATCCGGCATGACAAGCCCCAGATGTCTGCTTGAAAGCCCGATATCCTTCTGCTCCGGAAAATATCCGACTACTTTTACGGAAAGCTCCTTCTCTATCAGAGGCTTTATGATGTCATAATATCCCTTCGACATCCGATTGAACAGAACCCCCTTAATCAAGTGCTGCGTATCATACTGCAAAAAACCGGCTATAAGAGCAAGCACTGATTTTCCCATGCCCTTTGCGTCCACCACGAGTATTATCGGAGTCTGCGTCACCTTTGCCAGATGGTATGACGAACCCTGCTCATATATTCCGCCAAGCCCGTCATATAATCCCATCACGCCCTCAAGCACTGCAAAATCCCCATCAGCCCTTTTATCTAAGAAAAGCTGCACTGTTGTCTTTTCATCCGTAAAAAACGTATCAAGATTTTTTGAAGGTACACCAAGCACCTTTTTGTGAAACATCGGATCGATATAATCCGGTCCGCACTTATATGATGATACGTTTTTTCCGTTGTCCTTTAAAAGCTGCAGTAAAGCGCAGGTTATCATTGTTTTTCCACTGCCGCTTTTGGGCGCGGCTATCATAAAACGTTTTATTTTCATGTGTTCATCCTTTTCTATCTATTCAAACGAACATATCCATACCGGATTTTCTGCCTGCATCAGATGGTAATGTCCTATCTGCTTTGAGCGGCTGACCTGCAGCTGCACGATATCCTCATTTTTCACATCATATGCCGACAGTATTTCCTTTATCTCACAAATTGTTTCCATGGAAATTGCATTTATCACTATACGGATGTGTGGATTTTTTGCTTTAAGAGCTTCTATTATCTCCTTTAGATTGCCTCCGCTGCCTCCGATAAATGCGTGTGTCGGCACCGGAAGATTTTCCATTCCGTCAGGAGCCTTTGCGTTTATCACATGGATATTTTCAAGTCCATGCTTTTCCTTATTTTGTGTGATAAGCTGCACGGCATTTTCCTTCTGCTCGATGGCATAGACCTCCATATCATCTGAAAGCGATGCGGCCTCTACCGCTATGGAGCCGGTTCCGCTTCCCACATCATAAAACACTGAATCCGATTTCAAATGAAGCTTGCAGATGCTTACATGCCTTATTTCCTCTTTGGTCATCGGAACCTTTTCACGGATAAACTCTGCATCTCTTATATGAGGTGTGACATTTTTTGCAACCGGATTGGGATTTTTTATCATACAGATATACAGTCCCTCCCTTTTAAGCTTTGTGCACTCCTGTGGCGAAAGCTGCGATATAGTTTCATCCGGATATGATAGCTGGTATCCCACAGTTACCGAGCATTTTTGTAAACCATACCTTTCGTCACTGCTTAATAGGTGTCCAAGCATATTTACATCCTTTACACCTGACATCAGCATAAACGTTTTTGCATGGTGGCTAATCCGTGATGTGATATTAGAAAGCTTTACTCCGTGGATGCTACATATATACGCATCGTTGTAGGTTTCACCGACCGCTGCCGCCATGTATGACACAGATGAAATTCCAGGAAGGATTGACACATCCGCATTTAATTTTCCTTCAGATATTTCATTTTTTATCGCCAGATACAGCTTCTTGCTTCCACTGTAAAAGCCCGTATCTCCCGAGAATAATATAAGAACATTACTGATTTTTTCAGTATCTGCACAAATTTCATGCAGATATGGGATAATCTGTTCTGCAAGATAATACGGCTTTTTGTCTATCTTCGCACTGTATTTTTCTATCATGCGGCTTGCGCCAAGTATAATATCAGCACTTTCTATTGCATCTGAAACAGCTTTTGTCATGCAAGCATCATTTCCCATTCCAATACCGGCAAGCATGATATGAAGCTTGTTATATTTCCTATCAATATATTCACAAACAGCTTCAAATGACATTCCATCATCCTGCACACTTTGCCCCACAATATAGACCGGAATATTTTTATTTTTTGCGGCAGCTATTTTCTCAATAAAGCCCCCGGCCGCACCGCTTTTTTTGGTGACCAGACATCTGATATCATACTGGTCAATAAGCGCCTCATTTAGCTGTGTGCTAAACGGTCCCTGCAATGCCAGAATGTGCTTTCCTGTAATATCATTGTGCATGCATAAGCTTATGCTCTCAAGCCCCGGAAGCACGCGCACATACAATCTTTCCCTGACGTCTGAGGTTTTACAATACACTGACAGCTCCTTGCTTCCTGTTGTGAGCAGTATATTTCCGTCTGTATTGTTAAGTGCCTTTGCACATGCTTCATTGTCCTCAAAATAGCGGATATTATCATAATCTTCTGATATATCCGTATCTCTTTTAAGACGCACATATTCGATATTTTCTGATATGCTGCTATCCGCCTGATTGTCTGTAACAACATGTGTCTCATTAAAAGCATAAACTGCCTGCTTTATATTTTCGGTAACAATGGCTGCATACGGATGGGTTGCATCCACTATGAGCTTACATTTTTGTTCCGCAAAGAAGCTTCTCATGCCTTCGCTGTCCATACGCCCCATATGAACATGCGCGAACGGATTTTCATGCAGCACGATTTCACCATACTCGGTTGCCACACAAACCGTATGCTCTATGCCTCTTTCACACAGATGCTCTGATAGCTTACGTCCCTCTGTTGTTCCTGCAAAAATCAGTATTCTACTCAATCTGATATCCTCTCCTTGTGACAAGCTTTCCGTCAATTATTTGTGTACCCTCATTGCCGATAAAGACTGTCGTAAACATGTTGACCTGTGCACTGCGAAGCTCACCGAGAGTACAGACTGTATAGCTTGTTCCCTCACGTCCGATATTTTCCACATAGCCGCAGGCCCGATCCGGCTCTATCGTGCGAAGTAAAATATCACAGGCTCTCATCAGATAGTCCTTTCTCTTGTGACTTGACGGATTGTACAGTGCTATGACAAAATCGCCCTCTGCAGCAGCCACAAGACGCTTTTCAATCTTTTCCCACGGCGTGAGCAGGTCACTTAAGCTGATAGTACAAAAATCATGGTTTAATGGTGCTCCAAGCACTGCCGCACCACTGTTTGCCGCTGTAATGCCGGGTATTACCGAAAGCTCTACGTTATCGTATTCCTGCCCAATCTCATACATAAGAGAGGCCAGTCCGTATATTCCGGCATCACCACTACATACAAGGGAGACTGTTTTGCCCTCAAGTGCCTTTTTAAAGCACAGATGGCATCTTTCTTTTTCCTGACGCATTGGAGTGGTCAAAAGCTCTTTTGTCCGGAATTTTTCTCCAAGCAGCTTTATATATACGGTGTATCCCACTATGACATCACTCGCTTCCAGGGCGTCAATCGCCTGCTTTGTCATCATGCTTTCAAAGCCCGGCCCCATACCTACTATGTAAATTTTATTCATGTTAATCTCCATCTCTACTAATTTTATGTAACCATGCAGCTATTTGCAATTATATTTAATGATATGAGGGTCAAAAGGTATTTTACCCCTCATTTATGATTAATCAGGATACCTTGCTGCCGCAACCGTTACCCTGTCATATTTATGTTTTTTATAAATAAGTTCTCCTGCTTTATTGCATTCCCTGCTGCATGCAAGCACTGCTGCACGCTCGCACACGTTGTCCACTCCAACATGCTCCCTGACAAACTGCGAGGCACTGAATTCTCCCTGCACCGCCATAAGCTCATCCGCGGTATAAGTGACAAAATCTATCCTGTTTCTTTCGCAAAATTCCTTTATTCCCGGTTCATCTTTTTTCACATCTATTGATGCAATCATGTCTATATCCGAAATATCTAATTGCAGCTTTAAAAGACTTTGTCTGATTGCCCTGTCAATATTTTCAAACGCGGTATCCCTTCTGCACCCAATACCAAGTACAAATTGTGTGGGTTTTAAGTAAATACTGCCATTTTTAGGGTCCTTTGCTTTTTCGCATGATACTACAATATCAGCTCCGTAAGCAGGTGGGAAATCCACTGTTTTTATTGCATCAGCACTCATATCAGCTTCATCTAAAAATGCCTTTATAAGGCTTCTGTGCTTAGCCGGGATGTGCTCCCAGTCGACCGACATCGTAACCACTTCCCCCGCCAATACCTTTGATGATACTCTGGCAATGCCATCTTTATTGACTATTGCAAGCCTGCATTTCTTTGCAAAAACATCAACTGCAAATTTATTATTGATATCAGTAGCGGTTGTTATAACAGGTGTGGCATTCATCAGTGCTGCTAATAATACAGCAAGCTCATTGGCACCTCCCACATGCCCTGAAAGAATCGGAATAACAAACTGCCCCAGCTCATCTATCACAATAACAGGACTGTCTTTAAGCTTGTTATTTACAGAAGAAGCTATAGCCCTCACTGCAATACCGCATGCCCCGATAAAAATCAGAGCCTTTTTTTCACTCATCTGTGCAGCTGTCCAGTCTGATATATTTTGTGATATGTAGCCGGTATTTCTATAATTTTCATCGGTGGAATTTTTAATATTCTCATCCGATAATCTCGAACACTTGGTAAAAATCTCCACCTCATATTCACTTTTTTCAAGCTTATAAGCTATGTCACATGACAGCTCATAGCCCTTTTTTGTGAAGCTTACAATGCAAATTTTCATATTTTCAGTTCCCATATATTTCCCATATTTATATATTCACGCCTTTTTTCAATCGTTATCCTTTGACTCTACTGAAGCCTTGCGATACTCTGTCGAAAAATCAGGTGCGTAAAGTCTTGATTTCTCGTAATGCCGATGAGCTATGACATCCCCCACAAGCACAATCGCTGTCTTTGTGATATTGTGCTCTCTCGCAGTCTGCTCCAGTGTAGCGACAGTGCACACGTATGCCTCCTCCTGTGGCCAGGTTGCCTTGTATACAATTGCAGCAGGTGTCTCTGCCGCGTATCCTCCCTCAATAAGGCTTTCCGTAAGCTTCTCTAAAAGCCCGGTGCTTAAATAAATTGCCATGGAAGCGTGGTGTGCGGCAAAGCTTGCTATGCTCTCCTTAGGCGGCACCTTCGTGCGCCCCTCCATGCGTGTGATGATGAGCGACTGGGAAATACCGGGGAGTGTGTACTCAATGTTAAGCGATGCAGCAGCGCCAAAGCACGCGCTCACGCCCGGACAGCTCTCATATGGTATTAAAAGAGTATCAAGCTCATCCATCTGCTCGCGCACTGCGCCGTATATGCTTGGCTCTCCAGTGTGCAGGCGCACAGTAATTTTTCCGTCTGCCTCAGCAGCTTTCATGACTGCGATGACCTCATCCAGTGTCATTTTTGCACTGTTATATATTTCACAGCTCTCCCTTGCATAGTCCAAAAGCTCTGGATTAACAAGCGAGCCTGCATAAATTATCACATCTGCCTTTTGTAAAAGACGCATTCCGCGTACTGTTATTAAATCTGCTGCGCCTGTTCCTGCGCCAACAAAGTAAACCATTTTTCTGCCTTTCTGCTTTTTGCAAGCTCACCAAATTCGTTTGAATACATGATACAGTCTATCTCAAGTCTGCCCTTTGCCCTCTTATCCAGATAAAAGCATATGCGCTCCATCGCATAATCCATCACCTCATAAAGCCTGCCGCTTTCCTTAAGTGCCGCCAGGGCCTCCTCTGTCGTAAGGCTGTCCATAATGCGCTTTATGTATTCGGGCGCTGCACCACACTTAAACGCAAATGCCGTCAAAAGCTCTATCCTGCAGTCTGCCTCCCTCGAATGAGTGTTCATGATTCCTCCTGCTACCTTTATAAGCTTTCCTATATGTCCTGTCAAAAGCATCCTCTTAAAGCCCATATCGGCTGCCATATCAATTGTTTCACCGATAAAGTTGGAGCATTTGACACTCCTGTCCAGATCATAGCCATAGCTTTCCTTCATAAAGTCAAGACCGTAATTTCCCGGAGCAACCGCCACATAATCATACCCAAACGAATATGTCTGCCTAAGCTCCACCCTTATCGTATCAATAAGAGCCTGTGAGCTCATGGGCTCAACAATACCGCTCGTGCCGAGAATTGATATACCACCAACTATCCCAAGTCTAGGATTAAATGTCTTTTCTGCAAGCTCCTTTCCCTTTGGAACCGAGATTGTAATGTCAAGTGTCCCCTTAAAATCCAAAAGCTCACAGACCTCCCTTACCTCTTTTTCAATCATCTCACGCGGCACATGATTGATAGCCGCGTTTCCGACAGGCTGGTCTAATCCGGGTTTGGTGACTCTTCCCACTCCGTCACCACCGTCAATATTTATGATAGCCAAATCCTGCTTTTTTTTGCATAAAGCAGATGTATCGGAATGCAAAATCCGTACTGAAGCATATATATAGGCTCCTGTAGTCACATCCGGGTCATCCCCTCCATCCTTTATCACGGCACAGCTTACCTCATTTTCACTTCTTTTTATGTCGGTGATATCAGCCGTGTAAGCTATTCCCTTAGGTGTCTGAATCGTTATTTTGTTTTTAGCCTTTCCAGTTAAAAGCATATATGCCGCCGCCTTTGATGCCGCCGCAGCACAGCTTCCTGTGGTAAATCCGTATCTCATAATCACTAAATTTCCTCATGCATCAGCCTCTATCCACCAGACTGTAAATCAGCGCATTGCATATAGCAGCCGCAATATTGCTACCGCCCTTTCGTCCGACATTTACTATGTATGGCACTCCGGTCTCCATAATAAGCTCCTTGGCTGCCTCCACATTGACAAAGCCCACCGGCACACCGATTACAAATGCAGGCTTATATATTCCTTTTTCTATCATATCGTACAGCTCTATAAGCGCTGTCGGTGCATTTCCTATCGCAAAAATCACAGGCTTATCTATCCTTGATGCAAACTCCATGCTTACTGCCGCGCGCGTTGTCTTTTTCTCCTTTGCAATAAGAGCGACCTCATCATCAGCCATAAAGCAGTGCGCCTGTCCGCCGAATTTTGCCAGATATTTTTTATTTATGCCTGAAAGAGCCATGTTGGTATCAGTCACTATATCTGCTCCCTCTGATATCAGCCTTTTTGCAATAGCAACGGCGTCCTTAGAGTATTTAAGCGTCTGTATATAATCAAAATCAGCACTCGTGTGTATAACTCTTTTTGTTATCATCTCCTGATCAGCAGGCAGCGTAATCTGCATTTCAGACAGCTCATGTGAAATTATCTCAAAGCTCCTCTTTTCAATCTCCATCGGCTCTAACTGTTTAATTTTTTTCAATACACTCACCTATCACTTTCAATAATCTTACATTTTCATCATAAGTCTTTACTGCCACACGAAAATACCCTTCCGAAAGCCCCACATAGTTGGAGCAGTCCCGTATCAGTATTCCCTTATTAAGCAGTATATCATATAATGGAAGCTTGCTGTAAAACAGTATGAAATCAGCATCACTTTTATATACCTTAAAGCCAAGCTTTTTTAGTCCATCTGACAGCAGCCTTCTTTGTCCGCTCACATACGATGCCGTTTCTTTAATATACTCTGATTCCATAATGCATGCCTCTCCTGCCATCTGTGCCAGGACAGACACGTTCCACTCCGGCAGATTTCTTTGAACCTTTTGTCTTACTGCCTCATTTTTACTGATCATATATCCAAGCCTTACTCCCGGAATAGCAAAAAGCTTGGTAAAGGCTCTTACAACAATCAGATTGTCATAGTCACATAAAAGTGACAAAACAGAATATTTTTTTTCACAAAAGCCCATGAAGCATTCATCTGCCACCACATAAATATGCTTTTCTTTGCAATGTCCTATTATTTGCTTCATGAAAGTGCTATCTGCAAGATACCCTGTCGGATTGTTTGGATTTGCGATAAAAAATATATCTGTATCATCTGTAAGCATATCCATTAAAGCATCCAGCCGTGCAGCAGGGGAAAAATCACTCTGCTCATCCAGCAGGAAATATCCGATATCACAGCCGACTGCACGAAGCACATGCTCATAGCCGAAAAAGCCCGGGGCCAGAAGCACTGCTTTTTTGGGCTTTATGGCATGAGCTATCGCCATAAAAAGCTCTGAGGCTCCGTTTCCGGGAATTACCTCCTCGCTTTGTATGCTGCAGCCTTGCTGTGTGAAATACTCTGATATCGCTTTTTTAAGGCCACTGCATGCCATGTCGGGATATCTGTCTGCATACGAAAGTGCGTCACTCATAGCCTCTTTAACAGAATACGGTATGCCAAGAGGATTGATATTTACCGAAAAATCCATATTTACTTTATTGTTGTATATGTCACCGCCATGGATGCTTTTCATTCAAGTCCTCCATCAATTCTTCCATATTCAAAGCAATATTAAAACAAGACTCATAACCGCCACAGATAAAAGCTCACAAAAAAACGCAGTAATATACATCAGCCTGTTTGCACGCTTTATATCCTCGTACTCTATCTCACGCAGACCGTCTCCTATGTATTTTTTCTTCACAAGCTTCCCAAAATACACTGCATCACCCGCCAGCTGCACCCTTAAAGCTCCCGCACATACGGACTCTGTCTGGGCTGAGTTTGGGCTTGCGTGATTGAAACGATCTCTTTTAAAGATGCGGTATGCATTTTTGCCATCAAACTGCCTGCCACCGATAAATGCCGCAGCAATCATCAGATATGCACTGATTCTTGCCGGTATGAAATTGACCACATCATCAAGCCTTGCCGCAAATCTGCCAAAATACATATATTTATCATTTTTGTAGCCAAGCATCGAATCCATCGTATTCACAGCCTTGTATACAAAGCCAAGCACCGGCCCGCCGATTGCCGTGTAAAGCATAGGTGCAATCACTCCGTCAGATGTATTTTCAGCTATCGTCTCAACTGCCGCCCTTGTGACGCCTGCCGCATCAAGCACAGATGTATCTCTGCCAACAATCATGGAAACAGCCCTTCTTCCTGCATCAACTCCATCTGTCCTTAGCGCATCGTACACCCTCATGCTCTCCACACGAAGACACTTTGTGGCAAGAATCTGCCACGTCATGACAGCCTCTGCTATTACCCCGGCATATAAATTTATACTGTATGCTGCCACAATAATAATTACCGATATTGCAAAAGTTGCAAAAATTACAGTAAAAGCAAGAAGCATGCCTCTTTTATATTTTATTAGATTTAATTTTTTTTCAGAGCTATTATATCCGGCATCACAATTAAGCCTCTTATCGCAAAAAGAAATTAGTGAGCCGATAAGCCTGACAGGATGCGGTATAAAATGCGGATCTCCTATTAATAAATCAAGCACAAAGCCTGCTATAAATGCAAAAATATGATAACACATATGTTAATCCTTCTTAAATAAATCATAGCGATATGGGCACTATTTCATTAAACACAATCTCATTGCCCTCAACCGCCACCTCACACGAGTAGCCACAGCCGTTTTTCACCTGGTAATCATAGTAATCCATATCACAGTAATGGCTCATTATCGCCATGATAGTCCCTCCATGCACAAAAAATACTATTTGTATCTCTTTATCAGGCATAGCCCTCTTAAGCTCTAATGCCTGTGTGAGTGCCCTCTCAAAGCCACATATACTTCTTTTGCAAAACTCTTTCCTGCTCTCTCCGTTTGGAAAGGCAAGTGTTCCACCACTGTCAATCCACGCCTGATATGAGTCCCTGAACCGGATATCTGTGCTAAGTTCCTTATAGTTTTTTAGCTCCCATTCACCGAAATCCATCTCTGCAAACTCTTTTACGGTATGAATTTTATGGTGCTGTGCGACCGGCAAAATAATCTCTGCCGTCTGTTTGCAGCGCCTCATTGGGCTGGTAATAATTATCTGCTCCTTTAAGCTATTTCCCTCCAAAGCCTTGTATACACCATTATTTAGCGCATTTTCTAGTTCAACAACTCCGGCTTCATCGAGTGGCTCATCTGTCCTGCCCAGATATCTGTGTTCTCTGTTTGAGACAGTGCAGCCGTGTCTTATAAATATACAGTTTATTTTATTTTCTGACCGATTCCACATATTATGCGAACTACCTCGTCTGCTTTTTTTGCAAGCAGTATCTCTGCTCTGCCTGTCTGCTCCCTGTACTCTCTCTCAAACGCATCAAGAGGCACTATGCCGTTTCCAATCTCATCAGCAATGACTATTGTATCCTTATTTTTCTCTGCAAATTGCATAAATTTCAAAATATATTCCTGCAGTGGAAGATTTTTCTCAAGCACAGCCCTGATAAAATAATGGAATTTATCTATTATGAGTATACTCTCATCATCGACGGCAAAATCCCATGGCCATTCCATGTTTGATGCCTTATCATTGCAGGCATTATCCTTTAGGAAAAAACAGTCGTACACATCATATTTTTCTGATTCTTCTATCATATTTTCTAGCACATAATCAAGCTTTCCCTGTGCCACTCCGCCTATCACAAGCTTCATATTTTCTCCAATTCCAAAGTTTAAAATTCATAGTACAACTTTTATCAAAATTCTTATCCGTACCATTCCTATATTCAAAGCAAATATACTAAATAATAAAAGAGACACCACCCAGTGCCACTGCCATAGCGCACTCACATATACACACAAAATACCCTGCCGTATCACCTGTGATGCCGCCAAGCTCCTTTTTGGTTTTCACATAATAATACCAAAAGCAAAATGCTGCCGCAATGATCATAGCCACAGCATAAGGCAGTGACACAATGAGTAAAACAGCTATACACAGTGCAAGCTGGATGTATAGTGCAGCCCTCACGATCGTTCTGTGTGCAGTGTCTGCAAACATAAATAACAATCCATCGCTTTTTGCCGATTTAAATGACACAACCGCTATTCCGCTTAAGCACCTTGAGATGAAAAAGCCTGCACAAAAAACAATAAATGCTTTATCATTCATTATCTGAGAAAAAGCTCCCATGAATAATAATCCGTAGGCTGCAAGCATTATAACGGCAAATGCTCCTATATGTGAATCCTTAAGTATTGCAAGCTTTTCCTCCCGCGGTTTGTATGAATGAAACGCATCCATTGTATCCATAAAACCATCTATGTGAAAGCCTCCCGTAACCGCTATCGGAATGAGTGCACCTACGCATACATAGCATATATCCGTCACTCCAAAATGAGAGTATATATATCTCCAAAGCATAAGAAGCAATCCAATCACAGCTCCTATCCACGGAAAGAATACCAGCATGTACTTCATGTCATCATCATTCCATTTAAATTGTGGCATAGGTATTTTTGAATACATGGAAAAAGATACTATGCACGACCTTATTAACTTCATAATACACTTAACCTCCACACTGCCTCACTTAACCGCAACAGGAATGCCTGCAACCACCTCAACGACACGCTCTGCCATCGCAGCAAGCCCTCTGTTTACAATTCCCATTGCCTTTATGTAATTCATCGTTGATTCATCATAGCAGACTCCGTCTTCAAATACATTGTTTGTCACAATTACAAGCTCCGCAACATTTTCACTTAAGATACTTACCTCTTTTAACACCTTTTTACTCACACGGCTGATTTGAGCAGTATCATAATCCTTCATATTTTCATGGTCATCCAAAGCCTCTTTTTCAGCTTCGGCAGCCTGTATACCGGAAGCATCTACAGTTGGAAACATCTCATTTGCCACAAGGTTTGACATACACTCAAGCAGTGCTGACCGCACGGTTTTTAAACTGCTTTCTGATTGCAGCTTAGAAACCGCATTTTGGATATCACGAGGCTGCTCGATGGTAATAAAGCCTTTTCCGGCACGAAGTCTTCTGTGCCTGTCTATCTTCCGCTGCCCCTCATCATCAAATACCTGCATGGTGGCAATGTAATATTTTTCTTTGTATCCCTTTTCATTTGACACGTGACAAATATACTTTTCTGCATATGCTGATTTGCCGCTGCCGCTGCCGCCTGTTATAAGTGTAATCATCTATACGTACCTCTCATACTGTGATACCGAGATATCGTCGAAGGTTGTCCGTCCTTTGTATACGCTAAGTGCCATATCCAAAAGCGCAAACATCATCACGGCACCTGTTCCCTCTCCAAGCGCAAGAGATGCTCTTATGACAGGTCTTACGGAAAGTGCCTCACACAAAAGCGCCACTGCAGGCTCCCTGCCCTCATGGGATGGAATGATAAAATCAGTAACTCCGGAAAGAAGCCTTCCTGCTGCCAACGCTGAAACCATGCTTATCACTCCGTCGAGTACAACAGGAATATGGTATAATGCACCGCCTATACATACTCCGACAAGTCCTGCAATATCGAGTCCTCCGACTGTCATAAGTATCTCAAAGGTGTCCTTATTATATAAATCATACTTTTCTATTGCGCTCTCAATTACACGGATTTTTCTCTCAAGTCCACTGTCGTTTAGGCCTGCTCCTCTTCCTGTCACTGTGGCCACATCGCACCTTAGCATGGCGGCTGCCATTGCCGCGCTTGTGGTGGTGTTTCCTATACCCATCTCACCGGTTGCAATAATTCTGCAGCCGTCTGCCTTACATCCACGCACTATTTCTATACCTGCTGCAATCGCTTCAAGTGTCTCAACCCTTGTCATGGCAGGCTCTTTTGCAAAGTTTCTCGTGCCCATGCGCACCTTTCTTTGAAGCAGCCCTTCAACACTCTCGTCACTGTTTATTCCTATATCCACAGGAATTGTATCAGCCCCTGCAGTCATTGCCATGCGTCCGACAGATGAAGCCTTCCTTGCCATGGATTTTGCAACTGCAAGTGTCACCTCCTGTCCGGACTGGCTGATGCCCTCAGCAACCACACCATTATCCGCACACATCATTATGACCGCCTTTTTTGAGATATCTATATTTTCATCTCCCAAAACAGCACCGATTTTGGCCGTTAAAAGCTCAAAATCACCCATGCCGTCGAGTGGCTTTGCCACCGAATCCCAGTTTGAGCGGATTTTTTTGTACATTTTTGCATCAGGTGGTGTTATTTTTAATTTTTTTAATTCTTCAACTGTAAAATGGTCAGAAATAATATTATTTTCAATCATATTTTGCCTCACGAAGCATGCCGTACACTGCATCCATATCCAGATACTCTCTCAGTGTATCCGCAAGCCTGTCATACTGTTTTTCCTTAAAGCTCTTATAGCTTACAATAGCGCTGTCATTCACATCAATGCCCTTTTTATCGGCAATATAATCCACTATCACTCTGGCTGCCTCTGCAGTATCAAAAATGCCGTGGATATACGAGCCATACACATTTCTGCCATCAGATATGACATTATTTAACTCATTTTTCCTGTCAGCACAAGCCCCCTGCTCATCTGAAGCTGCGCTATATGCGCTCTTACCCATATGTATCTCATAGCCCAGAAAGTGACAGCCTGAAAGCCTGTTTAATACACCATCTACATGTGCTATTTCACCGCTTGTCTGAAGCCGTGTCTTGCTGTCTTTTAGAACGGTATCTATAGGAAGAAGCTCCATGCCACGCATATATCCGCCCTCCTCAACACCGTCGGGGTCGGCTATTGAAGCCCCAAGCATCTGATAGCCTCCGCATATTCCAAAAACAGGTATCTCACAGGAAAGCTTTTTGACAGAGGCCTCAAGTCCGTTTTGTCTCATCCACAAAAGATCCCCCATCGTATTCTTGCTTCCCGGCAGAAATACTATATCCGGATGACGCAGCTCATTTACTGTTGACACATACCGCACTGTTACCTCGGACATCTGCTCAAAAACATTGAAATCCGTGAAATTTGATATTCTCGGATATCTGATGACCGCTATATCAATAAGCCCATCTGTCTTTTTGTCAAAGCGCTCTGTCAGGCTGTCCTCATCCTCAAGCTGTACATCCATATATGGCACCACTCCGGTGACAGGCACCCTGCCTCTCTCCTCAAGCATCTGTATCCCCGGGTCAAGGATCGTCTTGTCTCCACGGAATTTATTGATAATAAGCCCGCAGACACGATTCTTTTCCTCATCGGTTAAAAGCATAAGTGTACCAAGCAGCTGCGCAAAAACGCCACCTCTGTCGATATCACCCACGAGCAGCACCGGTGCATCCACCATATGCGCAAGCCCCATGTTTACAATATCATTTTCCTTCAGATTTATCTCCGCCGGGCTTCCGGCGCCCTCAATCACTATGATATCAGCATACTCCTCAAGCTTTTTAAATGCCTTTTTTATATCCGGTATGAGAGTTTTCTTGTATGCAAAATACTCTCTCGCCGGCATGTTCTTAAGCACCCTTCCGTTTACAATCACCTGTGAGCCTGTATTATTTGTGGGCTTTAAAAGAATAGGATTCATGCACACCATAGGCTTAATGCCTGCTGCCTCAGCCTGCATCACCTGGGCCCGTCCCATCTCAAGTCCTTCGTCTGTTATATAAGAGTTGAGCGCCATGTTCTGTGATTTAAACGGTGCCACCCTGTATCCGTCCTGTCTGAAAATACGGCACAAGCCCGCGACAAGAAAGCTCTTGCCTGAATTGGACATTGTACCCTGTACCATAATTACCTTTGCCATATCTATACCTGCTGTCTGAATTTATGTGGTAGTCTGTTGCTTTATCATAAATATTAAACTGTAATGTAAACAGTAACTTCCTTAAAGCTGTGCCAATTGTTCCTCATGAAAAGGAATTTTTATAATTTTTCCTGTAGAGACTGCATACTCATAAAGTCTGCTGTTAAACTGCTCATATGTGCCAAACTCTGTTCTGTCACATATAACGCCCTCGCATGCATCAATAAGCTCCTTTGCCTTTTCAATAAGAGCATCGTCTACAGGCTCAAAGCTTCTTGCACTGACAATCTCAGCAGAAAGTGCCTTTGCCACAGGATAATCCAGATCATTTTCATAGATGATTCCTGTCGCAAACGGGATACCCTTTCGCTGTAAGCTCCTGAAGCTTTTTCTGCCAAAGCCACCTCCTGCTATGACAAATATCCTCGCCCTTCCATCCGGTTTTTCCAGCTCTAAATTCTCTCCTGTTTCATCAAAGCTTCCTGCCGTAATTCCAAAAAGCCCTGAAACATATTGGTCAGTAAATACCTCCTCGGGAGTTCCGTATCTGTCCACATATCTGCCATCTATACACAAAATATGGTCTGACACACGCTTTGCCATATCAAGCTCATGGAGCGACATGATAACCGTAAGATTCTTCTGTCTTTTAAGCCTTTGGAGTATTGATAAAAACTCAAGCTTGTACTTTATATCAAGATATGATGTAGGCTCGTCTAACACTATAATCTCCGGCTGCTGGCATATAGCCCGTGACAGCATGACGCGCTGCCTTTGACCATCGCTTATCTTTGTAAAATCCTTATCTTTTATCTGTGATACATTGACCAGCTCCATCGCCTCATCCACAGCCTTTTTGTCCTCATCCGAAAGTACTCCGAACCGGCCTGTGTATGGATATCTGCCCGTCGCAACCACATCATAGCAGGTCATAAGCTCCGTCTTTAGCTTATCGGTGAGCACAACAGCCATTTTCTTTGCAAATTCATTGCCATTCATCGTCACTACATCACTTTTATCAAGATATATCGTACCGCTCACAAGCGAAAGCTGTCTTGCAATACTTTTTAAAATAGTCGATTTACCGGCACCGTTTGGTCCGATTAATGTGAGAATCTCTCCCCTTTTCAGGGAAAAATCAATATTTTCAATGAGCGGCCTGTTATCATATCCAACGGCCAGCTTTTGAGCAGTAAAATAATATTCCATCAGACATTTTTCTCCTTGCTGCGTCTTATCATGATAAACAGCACTACCGGTGCACCAAATACTGCCGTAACCGTGCTGATACTAAGTTCCGTAGGCGCAAACATCATCCTTGCAAGCAAATCACAAAACAGGCAGAACACCGCTCCCCCAAGGAAGCAGGCCGGTATCATATATATGGGCTTTGTGCTCTTTAGCATGCTTTTTACTATGTGTGGCACGGCTATTCCGACAAACGATATCGGTCCCGCAAACGCCACTATACATGCGGAAAGCAGGCTTGAAAGCAATACCAGAAGCACCCGGATACTCTTTATGTTTACACCCAGATTTACGGCATATGACTCTCCGAGCTGATATGCCATAAGTGGCTTTGACATGAGAAAAACAAAAACAAATGTGATTCCCACCACCATGCTCATCACCCCAACGCTGTCCCATGTCATGCCCGAAAAGCTTCCCCTTGACCAGTTATGCAGGTTTACTATGTCGGAATCATCTGCAAATGTCACCACAAACTCAGTCACCGCAGAGCATATGTAGCCAATCATGACACCGCTCACCACAAGCATTGACATGCTGCTTACCTTTCTTGAAATGATAAGCACAAAGCCCATTGAAAGCATTGCTCCCAAAAACGCTGCTGCAATCATGGCCAGTGAGCTCACACGTATGGCATTTCCAAGTAAAAATACCATAACAAGTGCCACAATCATCTTAGCTCCCGATGATATGCCAAGTACAAAAGGTCCCGCGATTGGATTATGAAAAAAAGTCTGCAAAAGATAGCCTGCAAGCGCTAATGCCCCGCCCAGTATCATCGCTGCGATAGCTCTTGGCATGCGGATATCCCACACAATACGTCCTACCCTGTCTGAGTGGTCATAAAGTGTCGCAAATGCAGCCTTAAACGATATGTGTACAGTTCCTATGCACACATTCATGATAAGCAATATGATAATTAAGATTATAAGAATAATAAATGTTGTAAAACACCTTATTTTTCTGGTTTTTTCCATTTTGTAGCTCCGATTTTTATCTTTTTGTGCTATTGATTTTCCTGCATTCTGTCATATCCGGTAACAATTCAGCCCACCACACACATTCCACAAATCACAGTTATCTGAGCTTAAACAGATATTTCATGCCGCTGTCGGGTGCACCTGTAATCATCGAATGCATGTCATCAATCATATATCCGATGGACATAGACTGCTGATACATATCGTTCGTGGTGCAAAATACATTGCCGTCTTTGACTGCCCTAAAATCAGCAAGCACCGGGCACTTGTCCAAAAGCTCATTCAGATTCTTCACACCGCCGTCTATCGCACTGTTATATATCAGATAGTCAGCATCTATTGCTCCATTGTAGAAATCCTCTAGCTGCATATTCATGGTTGACCTGCCTGTATCGTCGTCATTTGATGCATCAAAAATATATTTTCCGCCGGCAAGCGAAATCATCTTTGGCACATAATCTGTGCTTTTGCGCACCTGAACCTGTCCATTGGACGTGATATAGAAAAATGCAACTGTCGGTCTGCTATCATCATTTGCAGCAGTATCTGTCTTTGCGATGCGATTTACAATATCCACCTGCTCATTAAAGAGCTCATCGGCCTTTTCATCCCGGTCTGTGAGTGCTCCGAAAAACTTCACCCACTCCACTCTGCCGAGCGGCTCCTCCTCATAGCTTGAGTACTCGATTATTGAAGGGATATCAAAGCTTTTAAGCTTTTCAGTCACCTGCGGCGAATGGGTAATCATAGTATTTTCTATGGCAAGAGAACAGTTTTCTGACACCAAAAGCTCATAATCGGGCTTTGAATATTTGCCGGCATATAGCATTCTGCCACTTTCAAGAGCCTTTCTTGCACTGTCAATGTACCAGCCATCACTGTCAAGCCCCGAAAAATTAATAGTGTCCACTGCATCAAGCTTGTCAAACATATCCATCACCCCTGATGCGACCAGATACAAATCACTTACAGGCTCCTTCAATACAATGATATCCTTGTCAATATCCTTTGGAGTCTTTCTGCCCTTTGGCACGGTAAGTATTTTGGTACCGTCCTTTGTAGTAAGTATCTTGTATCCACCCTCATAATAGTCAACAGAAAAATTCTTTGCATATAAAAGCTTCATACTGCTCTTATATATAAGACCGTTTTGTACCTCTGCCTCAGCCTTCGATTCGGTATTCCCTGAATCGGAAGAAGGACTGTCGCAGCCTGACAGCCAGAACAGTCCTATAATTGATATCAATATATATATAATTATCTTTTTTCTTCCATGCATAGCTTAATTATTCTCCATCCTCACCAAGCACCTCTGTAGCAGAATCTGAATGGAAGGTGAGTGTGTACTCAACCTCGTGCGGCTTGCTCATAGCAACTGTATCTCCGATAACCTGCATAGGTGTATCAAGCTTAACCGGAATTTCAAATACAGAATTGCCGTCTGTATTTACAGGCATGTATTTCTGTCCGTCAACTATCATATAGTCATAGTTTGGACTGCTCCACTGCACTGTTGCAGTAGCGGCTCCACCGCTTATAGTCACCTCAGCCGGTGATGCAATGCTCGCCTTACCGCTTCCGCCCTCGAAATCGAGGTTGATATTGTATGTTCCGTCAGGAAGCTCTTTTCCTGCGCTCTCCGATACGCTTGCATTTGCGTCCGCAGGTGTGGCATTTGAGACCTTTACCTTGTGGTCATACCATTTGCCCTTTGTACCGATAAGTGCAAGGTCAAATTCCTCATCCAAAACAGGAACCGGTATATCAAACGCATTGACCTCCTCAGTTGTGCCATCGCCATAATCGACAGTCTCGACAGTTGGCTCCAAAAGCTCAGCCTTGTCCTTTGAGGCATCCTTTGCTGTTCCCAAAAAGAGATTTACAATGTGTGTGGATGTAAGAGCAACATGTATTGTTGCCTTGCCATCCTTCACGGTGAGTGTACCTTTGTTGTCATATGCATCATTCACATGAAACATTGAGCTGTCTGTAGTAAACTCTGCTGTATATGTACCATCTGAAAGTGCTATCTTTTCTGTTTTTTCAGCCTTTTTTGTGCTCTCTGTCGCGTCCTGCACTGCTTTTTTGCTTTCTGTTTCAACTTTTGCATTCTTATTACCGCAGGCTGCCAAGCTCATGGCACAAACCAGTGTCATTGCAACGATATAAGTAAACTTGTTTCTGAATAATTTTCTCATGTCTGATATACTGCTCCTGTTATTTTATAGCTTCCCCACTATACATTTAAGTAACTGCTACTTGCTCATAGCAGCCGCTGTATGCTCAACATAAAGCTTCTGGATACCCTCAATCTCACCAAGTCCGTTAATCTGTGTATCGATTTTATCAAACTTTCCTGATGCCTTAAACTGTGAAAGCCATGAATCATCATCACTTCCCGCCATATCATTGTTGGCATGGTCTCCTGCAACAACCATAAGCGGACGAAGAATGACATTCTTGTAACCAGCAGCTGACACCTTCTCAATGACAGACTCACATGATGTATCCTCCGGCTCACCCTCTACAGTTCCGATAAATACGTTCTCATAACCCAAAGCTGTCATCTGGCTCTGCATCTGGCTGTATGAAATCTTTGCTGTATGGCTTGTTCCATGTCCCATAAATACAAATGCTGTGCCCTCTTCCTTTGCAGCATCAAGGCTGTCATAGCCTGCCTTTTCCACTGCTTCCTCTGTAAGAATTTCTGCAACGGCCTTTTTATCCTCATTTACAACTGTTGCATCACTTCCAACCTCACCGAGGAGTGGCTCTGCAATCTTTACAGACTCAAATTTATCCTTATACTTCTCTACAGCCTCTGAAAGCTCATCATACTCTGCGCCATGCATCAGGTGTGTAGGCTGTACCACAAGATTCTTTACACCATTTTTGACTGCACGCTCAAGTGCCTGATCCATATTGTCAATCTTCTCGTCATCTCTTGCCTGTACATGATTGATGATAATCTGTGCTGTGAAGGCTCTTCTGACTGACCAGTCAGGATTTGCAGCTGCTATTGCATCCTCCACACCCTTGATATCAGCCACACGGCTGTCGTTGAAGGATGTACCAAAGCTTACTACAAGAATCTCGTTCTCGCCGATATCATCCTGGTTTCTCGGATCATCCTTTGAAGCATCGCCTGTATCTCTGCCGAAATAGTCAGGATCAGCATTTTCTCCCTCTACAAGCTCCTTCTGTGCGTCTGTGAGCTTGTCCCAGGCCTCCTTAGCCTCCTTGCACTGCTTGTCTGTATCATCTGTTCTCTCCTGCACGTAGATTGCATCGATTAAATCTGCCACATGCATTGCTGCCTCCTGATCTGCGTTTGCGCTTGTCTCACTCTCTGAAGTCTTAGATGCCTGTGTATCATTCTTTGCATCATCTGCATTGCTGCCACAGCCGGTCACTGCTGTCATAGCCATAACTGCTGCCATCAGTACTACTACTAATTTCTTTTTCATGTTTTCTCCTTTTCATTCTCCTTGCAGCTATTAAGCTGCACATGTTTTAAATATGTAAGACGAAAACATTTAAAGCGTCAAAAATAAAAGCTCTTTGTACTATTATGTCAAAGAGCTATACATGTCAAAATCCTTCTAACCCAGACTATACGGCTATCATAACCTTGTCTGTAATTATAATTATTTCATCACGTACAGCCAGTTACTCGTGGCTTGAAACACTATTGTTTCCGTACAACACAAAGGCAGGTATCCCGGCTTATATATCATTGCTTCGGCCGTCTTCCCAGTTGCCCAGTGACTTATTGGCCGTCACTCCTTAATTACGGTGACGAGTTCGTACAGGATTTGCACCTGTTTCCCTTTTCACCGGAGCCAGCTTCACATCGCCTGTCATAAATCAGATTCAAATGCTTGTCTGCTCCGACACCTTTATGCTACATATTCAGTTTCTTCGTGCGTTGCTTACGCAATCGCTTGGATTATTATATTACAACTTGTAACATTATTCAACAGATTTTTATCAGACGCTTTACAGACACATTTACAAAAGCGGTGCAAAAAGCTGCAAAATACTCTGCAGCAGCCTGCCTGCAAATGAGATATCATTTGTGCTTTCCTCATACACCTCCTCTGAAACCGCAAACGTCTCTATCGCATCCTCTTTTATTTTTCCGATGCACTGAGTCCTGTACATGTATACAAAATCCTCAAAATTCCAATACATGCTCCTGAAATCCAGATTGCATGTGCCAACTATCGCAGTATCATCATCTGCCACTATACACTTTGAATGTATAAAGCCGGGTGTGTATAGATATATCCTTACCCCCGCCTCGATAAGAGGTCTAAAATTGGCTTTTGTCTGCAGATAAATGAGCTTTTTATCGGGAATCTTAGGTACAACAATACGCACATCAACACCTGACCTGGCTGCCGATATCATAGCATGTGACAGCTCTGTTCCAAGTATCAGATATGGTGTAAAAATATAAACATATTTTTTAGCTCTTGAGATGATACTCACATAAAGATTCTCTCCTACATCATCATGCTCAAGCGGTGAATCGCAAAACGGCTGGACAAAACCGCTTTCCTCTGACTGGCTGAAGGTATTGTGTGGATTCAGATATTCATCATGCACAGCATTGTCCTTATTGATATAATTCCACATCTCAAGGAACATCGTTGTGAAACTGTTTACACACTCTCCCTCCACACGGATACCGGCATCCTTCCAGTAACCAAACCTGATTTTTTTGTTGATATACTCATCTGCTATATTGTAACCACCGGTATGCGCCACACGTCCGTCTATCACCAGTATCTTCCTATGATCCCTGTCATTCATAATTACTGAAAGCATGGGCTTATATGGATTGAAGCGTCTGGTCTGTATTCCGATGCTCTCCATCTCCTTTATAAAATATGGCGGAATGGCATTTATGCTGCCAAAATCATCATATATGATTCTCACCACAACTCCATGCTTTACCTTTTCTTTGAGTATATCAAGTATCTGATCAAGCATAACGCCACTGCCGATTATGAAATACTCCATAAAGATAAACTTTTCAGCTGACCTTAAATCTTTTAAAATGCTCTCAAAAGCCTCCTCACCTGATTTAAAGTACTCTGTGCAGTCCTCCGCATACAGTGGATATTTCTGATTTTGAGTGATAAGCCTGCTTTGTCTGTATGCATCCATATCTGTCTGTCTGAGAGTTTCATTTAGCAGCTCGTTCTCAGGCCGAAGCGGCGCATATGCTTCCACAATTCTTGCCATTCTTTTCTGTGTCTTCGACGTAAGCTCCGGTCTTCCGAAAAAGAAATAGCACGGAATACCAACGATTGGAACACTCAGTATCAAAAATATCCATGACATTTTTATATACATTTTCATCCGCCTGTTGACAATATAAAGCGAAAGCAATATAGCTGCCACATACATCAGATCCTGAAACACCCTGCTGGCAACAGAGGCCGTATAAAACAAAAAGAACCACCATATCATCTGTATGATTATTATTGTCGAAACTATAAAAAGCTTTGAAAGCAGTCTTTGTAATATTTTTCTCATATAAGCCCTACCATGAAATTACAATTATACAACCTAATATTTCCTATATTATCTATAATAAATCTCTAATACATATTATAATATTCCCACCAATTTATCAACATTTATAATCCCCCACGAGCCTTTGTGACTATCCCCTGCCCTGTCACATGTATTATACAGTGCTAGCTTAACCGCCTCCGGTCTCATATTTGGATTTTTTTCCAATAGAAGTGCTATGGCACCTGACACAATCGGTGTAGCCATTGAAGTACCTGTTTTCCTTACATATGTGCCATCTCTCGTTCCAAGGCTTATGATATCATGCCCGGGAGCCAGAATCTCAGGCTTTACAATACAACAGTCGGTAGGACCTTTGCCACTTCTTATATCATCAAAGCTTCCGACTGTTATTATTTTTCTTGAAATTCCCGGCACAGTTACAGAAAACGGTGCCGGGCCATAGTTGCCCGCTGCTGCAACAACTACTACTCCCATATCCCACAATTCATCTATCAGCTTCAATATCTTAATACGCTCTGCTGTATCAGAACATGGCAGATATCCTACAGAGAAGTTGAGTATTTTTATATTAAGTCTGACACAGTTTTCTTTTATATACTTAAGTGCACGAATTGAATCCGACGTCTGCCCCATGCCAAGATAATCAAGCACCTTAAACACATATAGTCCTGCCCCTGGAGCCATGCCTATATCTGCAGCCGATAATATACCGCACACATGTGTACCATGCCCGTTATCGTCATAACATGTCTCCTTTCCACCCACAAAATCCATAAAGTGCTTTATGCACCCATCAAGCTGTTTGTGTTTAAACACACCCGTATCAAGCACTGCTATATTGACATTTTTACCACTATATCCATTTTTATATACCAGATTTGCATTTATACTATATTTCGCATTTTTCATTATTATTTTATTTTTTAATTTAGTATATGATTCGTTTTCACAATATGACACAGACGCACCTGTTTTGCCTTACATCATATCACCTTACTATAATTTCATATATTAAAAGGACTGCACCTGCGTGCAGCCCTTTACCTGGATATTATTGTTATACTTTAACGTATATTAATTAATCCTCTTTTACATCCTTCATAGAGAAGCTGATTCTTCCCATCTTGTCCTTGCCAAGGCAAACAACCTTTACCTTGTCTCCAAGTGTGAGTACATCCTCTACTCTGTTGATTCTCTCTTTTGCAATCTTAGAAATGTGAACCATTCCCTCTTTGCCAGGAGCAAATTCGATGAAAGCACCGAACTCCTTGATGCTTACAACTGTTCCCTCAAGGATCTGTCCCTGCTCAAAATCAGTTGTGATAATCTTAATCATGTCGATTGCCTTTGCAATCATCTCTTTATCTGTTCCGCAAACTGAAACAGCGCCATCATCTGTGATATCGATCTTGACACCGGTTCTGTCGATAATCTCGTTGATTGTCTTACCCTTCTGTCCGACAACATCACCAATCTTTGATGGATCGATTGTAATCTGCTCAATCTTTGGAGCCCACTCATTTACTTCTTTTCTAGGCTCAGCGATTGCCTTGCTCATGACCTCATCCATGATGTAGAGACGTGCCTCACGTGTTCTCGCGATTGCTTCCTCAACGATAGGTCTTGTAAGTCCGTGAATCTTGATATCCATCTGGATAGCTGTAATACCCTTATGTGTACCTGTTACCTTGAAATCCATATCTCCGAAGAAATCCTCAAGACCCTGGATATCTGTAAGTACAAGGAAATCATCATCTGTATCGCCTGTTACAAGTCCGCATGAGATTCCGGCAACCATAGCCTTAATCGGAACACCTGCAGCCATAAGTGACATACATGATGCACATGTTGAAGCCATTGATGTAGAGCCGTTTGACTCAAATGTCTCAGATACGGCACGGATAGTATATGGGAACTCCTCAATGCTTGGAAGTACAGGAACAAGTGCCTTCTCAGCAAGTGCTCCGTGTCCAATCTCACGACGTCCCGGTCCACGTGATACCTTTGTCTCTCCTACAGAATATGCAGGGAAGTTATAGTGATGCATATATCTCTTTGTTGTGATATTAGCATCAAGTCCGTCGATTTTCTGAATCTCTGATAAAGGAGCAAGTGTTACAACATCACAAATCTGTGTCTGTCCACGGGTAAACATTGCAGAGCCGTGAACTCTAGGAATCAAATCAACCTCTGCTGCGAGTGGTCTGATCTGGTTGATTGCACGGCCGTCCGGACGCTTATGATCCTTTAAAATCATCTTTCTGACTGTCTTCTTCTGATACTGGTAAATAGCCTCACCAAGTACTGCAAGGTACTCCTCATTGTCAGCGAAGGCTTCCTCTAACTGCTCTGTGATAGCTCTTATATTTTCCTCACGCTTCTGCTTCTCATCTGTGAATACTGCCTCCTCCATCTGCTCAGGAGTAACAATTTTCTTGATATCCTCAAACATCTGCTCTGGAATAGCACAGCTCTCATACTCATGCTTTGGCTTGCCAATCTCATCACGGATCTGATCCATAAATGCGATAACTGTCTGGTTGATATCGTGGCACTTGTAGATTGCCTCAATCATCTGATCCTCAGGAATCTCATTGGCTCCTGCTTCAATCATGATGACCTTTTCCTTTGTAGAAGCAACTGTGAGCTGTAAATCGCCCTCATCCCACTGCTTCTGTGAAGGGTTTACGATAAACTCTCCATCAACAAGTCCCATCTGTGTCATGGCACATGGTCCGTCAAACGGAATATCTGATATATGAACAGCAAGAGCTGTACCGATCATTGCAACTATCTCAGGACGGCACTCAGGATCCACTGACATGACAAGGTTGTTTAATGTAACATCATTTCTGTAATCCTTTGGGAAAAGAGGTCTCATAGGACGGTCAATTACACGATCTGTAAGGATAGCGTTCTCAGATGCCTTTCCCTCACGCTTGTTAAAACCACCCGGAATTTTTCCTACAGAGTACATCTTCTCCTCGAACTCAACGCTGAGTGGGAAGAAATCCACACCGTCACGTGGCTTGTCAGATGCTGTAGCTGTTGAAAGAACTGTTGTATCACCATACTTGATAAAAACAGCTCCGTTTGCCTGAGCTGCTACTCTTCCGATATCTACAGTAAGAGTCCTGCCGGCAAGTTCCATTGAATAACTTTTGTACATATTAATTCTCCTTAAAAATTCTTTTGCAGAAGTGTATTCCTCTTCCGAAACTACTAAACAATACATGTACGCTCATGCACTCTTTAGTGGTCTCGGCTTACTTCTGCTTTTCAAAAAACAATAATAAAAACAATAATAAAAACAATAATAGAGCGGAATAATAATTACTCCGCTCTAAAGAAAATACTATTTTCTGAGTCCTAAACGCTCGATAAGTGAACGATATCTCTCGATATCAATCTCCTTAAGGTATGCAAGTAATCCACGTCTCTGACCGATCATCTTTAACATTCCTCTTCTTGAGTGATGATCCTTTGGGTTCTGTTTGAAATGCTCAGTTAACTCTGCGATTCTTGCTGAAAGAATTGCAATCTGAACCTCTGGTGAACCTGTGTCATTTGGTGTTCTACCGTACTCTGCGATAATAGCCTGTTTCTTTTCCTTTGCGATCATTGTTGATCCTCCTTATATTATAATGCGCCCTGATAACTGTATGATGCTCAGCAATAGGTCGGAGTGTCCAACTACCGAACATGGGCAAAACCATACTTATGCAGTATAGCATAGTAAGCATTTGTTGTAAACTGTTTTTTTATTAATCCGGCAAATATCTTGCGACACAAATCGGATTTCTGTAATATGCATTTGAAACCTTGATTCCATCACGCTTGTTGCTGGCATGTACAATCTGTCCGTTTCCGATATAAATTGCAACATGTGAGATACTCCTTCCACTTCCGTAGAAGAATAAATCTCCCGGCTTTGCTTCAGATGCACTGATTTTTGTGCCGTATGAAGGCTGTGCTCTTGATGAATGCGGTAATGAGATTCCATACTTTCCAAGAATTCTCATTGTGAAGCCTGAGCAGTCAACTCCCTTCTCAAGGCTTGTACCACCCCACACATATCTGTTTCCGACAAACTGTAACGCATACGATACAACAGATGCCCTTACATCTGATACACCGTCACCATACTTCACCTGCTCTATTGTCTTTGCTGTAGGAAGTGCCTGTGCCAGTGTCACATAATCCTGTGATATATATCCTACCGAATCATCCACACTTATCTCAACCCAGCCGTCAGCGACAGAATTAACCGTGAACGCCTCTGAATTTCCAACCTGCGAAAGCACCGCAGCATCTGTTGACTTCTCTGCACGCACATTCAGTGTTTCCGTATTTACTGTGGCAACCGTCTTAATCTCCTGTTCTGCAATAGCCTCTGCCTCATCTCCTGTCACAAGATACTGCTTGTTTACATATCCTGTCACCTTGCCTGATGTGACCTTGTACCATTCTCCGGCATCCTCAAGAAGCTCACAGGCATTGTGATTGGTAAGTATTCCTATTACCTCGCTGTCTGTCGAAGCTTCCTGTCTGATATTTAAGTTTCCACTGCTTATAACCGACATACCAAGATTTGTATAACCACAGGTCTGTGCGGCAGTCGGTGTCTGGGATGCCTCATTTGCCTGTTCTGTCTCCTGTGCAGTATTGCCAACCTGTGCACCCTGAGCAGATGCAGTAACAACATTGCTGTCGTTTTGCGCTACCGATACGTCAGCTCCATAATAAGTAAGAGCCGATGTAACCCCTGCTGTGAGAAGCTCTGTGGCATCTGCCGCCTCTGTCAGACCAAGAGCCACCCCCGCATTGACTGTTCTATTTTCCTTTAATGATGTTCTGGCATCTACTGTGCTGCTTGAACTCATAGATACAGCACCTATAATAATAGCAAACGCTACAACGCCTGCTGCCTGTCCTAATTTTAATTTATTTTTCATATAGCCTCCAGTTCATGCTATCCATAATCCCATGTTTACGAGTATATCACAAATTGTTAAAATGTCAATATTTCTCCGTAATATTTCCGTAATATTTGTCATTTTTTCGTTATTTTGGGTAATTTCGCAAAAAAACAGCCACACTAGAATGTGTGACTGCCTGCATAATTGATTGTATAATTGATATCTGCACTCATCTGGCTCTTTAACGCTTCTATTGAATCAAACTTCATCTCAGGTCTTACGAACTTATGAAGCTCTACCATGATATCCTGTCCGTAAACATCCTGCCCAAAATCTATGATATATGTCTCTGCACCGATTGGATTTTTGCCCTCTATAGTAGGCTTGCATCCTATATTGGTTACACCAAGGTACCAGTTGTCCCTGACAAGAACTCTTGACATATACACTCCCTTTGGTGGAAGCAGCTTATCGTGCGGCACTGAAAGGTTGACTGTCGGAATGCCAATAGTCCTGCCCAGTGCTCTGCCATGCACTACTCTTCCTTTTATGAAAAAGGGATATCCCAGCAGTTCATTCGCCTTTTTAATATGTCCTGCCGCAATCTCCTCGCGGATATAGGTACTGCTTATATCCCTGTCTCCATCCTTTATCTTGTCCACCACAATAAGCTCGTATCCAAGCTCTCCTGCCATCGCAGAAAGCAGCCGATGGTCTCCTGCCCTGTTGTGCCCGAAACGGAAATCATCTCCGACAATGATACACTTGACATTAAGACTTTTAACTATCCATCTGACAAACGCATCCGCCTCCATCGTCATCACCTGTGGCACAAACGGACACTCTATCAGATAGTCAATACCTGATTTTTCAAACACATACTCTTTTTCATCGTTTGTGATTATAACCTTTGACTCAACGCCAAGTACCTCCGATTTGGGAGGAATGTCAAACGTAAATATGATGCGCTTGTAGCCATGCAGATTGCTCTGTTCAATTTGCTTTTCCATCAGAAATTCATGTCCTCGGTGAAGCCCATCAAACTTTCCAAACGAGATGACGGACGGCTCCTTGACATGAAAATCCAGAGTTTTGCTTATATATTCCATAATATCTGTATACTATTCTATTCCATAAAAATCTTAACCGGCTTAAACTCACCGGTCTCATCAAGATACGAATACACACCGACAAATATGCCCTCATGATTGTATACTCTGTATCTTATATCAGAGTCAGCACTGTGTTTTAAATAATCCGTAAGCACTGCCGGAATTTTATTTCCATTTCTGACAAGCTTATCAGCATCTGAAGCAGTATGCACTGCCGGCAGATTTTCGAATACTCCGTCAACAGGCATCACCATATCAAAGCAGCCTTCATCCACCTTTGACTGAATCTGCGAAAGTGTAAGTGCATGCTCTAAGTCAAAGCCTGCTACCCTTACTCTAAGCAGTGACTTCATGCAGCCATGGCAGGCCAGCCTCTCTCCGATGTCATTGCACAGCGTCCTGATATACGTGCCCTTTGAACAATGCACCGTCATCGTAACCTCAGGCAAATCAATGCTTTCAACCTTGATATCAAACACCTCTATATCCCTGGCTTTTCTCTCTATAACCTTGCCCTCCCTGGCAAGCTCATAGAGCTTTTTCCCATTGACCTTTAGAGCCGAATACATTGGCGGCACCTGCTTTTGTCTGCCAATAAACTGTGATATTGCATCATACACCGCCTGCTCAGTCACATTGACCTCAGCCTGATTTAAGACCTGCCCTGAAATATCCTGTGTATCTGTCTCCTGTCCTAAAAGCAGCACAGCTTTATAGACCTTGTCCTTATCTGTCAAAAGGTCACACACTCTGGTTGCCTTTCCAAGGCAGACAGGAAGGACGCCTTGCGCATCAGGATCAAGTGTACCCGTATGACCAATCTTCTTCTGGTGGAATATGCCTCGAAGCTTTGCCACAACGTCAAAGCTTGTATAGCCCTTTTCCTTGTATACATTGATTATTCCATTAACCATCTGCCCAAGAATCTCTCCCTAAATATTGTCCTTAATTGCCGTAAGGATGCGGTCTGTTGCCACCTCAAGCGGTCCGTCAATCGTAAATCCGGCGGCCTTTACATGTCCACCGCCGCCAAATACCGACGCAACCTTTGCCACATCATAATCACCGTTTACACGCAGGCTGCCCTTGTAGGTACCATCCTCATTTTCGTAGAGAAATACAGCAACCTTTATATCCTTTGTCACGCGCAGCTGATTTACAATACCGTCGAGATGCTTTGGAAGCACATCGTACTTCTCCATCTCAGCGCGCGATACTGCAGACAATATAACATCACCATTCAGATACAAAGCAGCATTCAAAAGCGCCTGCCCCATAATCTTGTTCTGAGCAAATGTCTTTGTATAAAATGTATCATCGATTATCCTTGAATAATCAATGCCCATCTCCATCAGGGAGCCTGCTATATCCATAGTCTTTTTTGAAGTGCATGAATACTGGAACACGCCTGTATCATGCACCATGCCTGTGTAAATACACTCTGCTATCTGTATTGTGATGCGCTCCTTCGGCAGAAGTTCAAACACAAGCTCACAGGTTGAGCTCGCATCCGGAAAGATGTAATTTGCGTCTGCAAAGGCCCCGTTTGTAACATGATGATCTATACAAAGTGTCCTTTTTGCAGACTCAAAATACTTAGCTGCACTTCCCAGTCTGCCTGTGTCACTGCAGTCACATGCTATGAACAGATCGTATACTGTATCATCCGCATAGCTGCTGTCAATCTCATCTGCTCTTTGCATAAACTTAAAGATGTTTGGGCTTGGCTCTAAATAAAGCCTTGCCTTTATATCAGGATAATAATCCTTTATGTAGTTGTATACCGCAAGTGTTGAGCCGACACAGTCGCCGTCCGGTCTCACATGACCGGAAACGGCAACTGATTGTGCATCCTTTAAAATAGAATCAATCTCTGTCATAATCAATCCTCTTTGTTAATCCTCTTTGAGATTTTTTGTTACTTCATCAATCTTTTTAGACATCTCAACACCATACTCTATAGACTGGTCTATGATAAATGTAATGGCAGGTGTATTTCTTAAATTGATGTTCTTTGCGAGAGTTCTGCGTATATATCCCTCCGCTGACTTAAGTCCTGCAAGTGTATCAGCCTGTGATTTCTTGTCACCAAGCACACTGATATAAGCCTTTGCTGTCTTTAAATCAGGTGCCACCTCGACAGCAACAACACTTGTCATGGGATTGATACGCGGATCCTTTATCTCACCGCGTATGATATTTGACAGTTCACGCATTACCTCTTCGTTGATACGAATATTTTTTATGCTGTTCTTTCTCATATAATCCCGCTTTCTTTTTATATTAAACCGTAACTATCCGAATAGCTGCATTAATTCAAGATAACCAATATATGATTATCTCGGAACCTCTACCATCTTGTAAGCTTCAACTATATCGAATTCCTGAATATCATTAAATCCGTCAAATACAAGACCACACTCATAGCCTGTCTTGACCTCCTTGACGTCATCCTTGAATCTCTTGAGTGAAGCAAGGTCTCCCTCGAATATCTGCTCACCCTCTCTGCTAATTCTGACACGGCAGCCTCTCTCCATAAATCCGTCAAGCACATATGAACCTGCAATGTTTCCAACGCCTGAAGCCTTGAAAATCTGTCTGATTTCCGCATGTCCGATAACTTTCTCCTCAAATACAGGATCAAGCATACCCTTCATGGCAGCAGATACATCCTCGATTGCATTGTAGATGACCTTGTAAAGTCTGATATCTACGCCCTCACGGTCTGCTGTAGCCTTGGCAACAGGATCCGGTCTGACGTTAAAGCCAATGATGATTGCATTTGATGCTGATGCAAGGATAACATCTGACTCGTTGATGGCACCAACGCCGCCATGGATGACCTTGACCACAACCTCCTCATTTGAAAGCTTGACAAGACTCTGCTTAACAGCCTCAACTGAACCCTGTACATCTGCCTTTACGATGATATCAAGCTCCTTCATGTTGCCTGACTGAATCTGTGAGAACAGATCATCAAGTGACATCTTTGCCTTTGTATCCTCGATGAGCTTATTCTTCTCCTCTGAAATATATGTGTCAGAGAATGCCTTTGCCTCCTTCTCTGAATCGCATGCCACAAATGTCTCTCCTGCTGAAGGCACACTGTTGAGTCCAAGTATCTCTACAGGTGTAGAAGGCTTAGCCTCCTTTACTCTGCGGCCCTTGTCATCAATCATGGCTCTTACCTTACCATAGCTGCTTCCACATGCGATTGGATCTCCGACATGGAGTGTTCCTTTTTGTACAAGCACTGTGGCAACCGCACCACGGCCTTTATCAAGCTGTGCTTCAATTACGAGACCTCTTGCGTTTCTATCAGGATTAGCCTTGAGCTCGAGCACCTCTGCTGTGAGAAGAATCATCTCAAGGAGATTGTCGATACCCTCCTTAGTATGTGCAGATACAGGACAGAATATTGTGCTTCCGCCCCAATCCTCCGGGATAAGCTCATACTCTGAGAGCTCCTGCTTAACCTTGTCGATATTGGCACTTGGCTTATCTATCTTGTTGACTGCAACGATAATCTCAACACCTGCTGCCTTTGCATGGTTTATTGCCTCAACAGTCTGCGGCATTACACCATCATCTGCAGCAACAACAAGGATTGCGATATCAGTAGAGTTTGCACCACGCATACGCATTGCTGTAAATGCCTCATGTCCCGGTGTATCAAGGAATGTGATGTTCTGGCCATTGATTGATACAACAGATGCACCAATGTGCTGTGTAATACCACCTGCCTCACGGTCTGTAACACGTGTCTGTCTGATGGCATCAAGCAGTGATGTCTTACCATGATCTACGTGACCCATTACGCAGACTACAGGTGGACGAGGAACCATCTTGCTCTCATCCTCTTCATCCTCCTTGAGAAGCTCTGCAATCACATCGACCTTCTCCTCTTCCTCACATATGAAATTGAACTCTAAAGCAATCTCCTCAGCGGCTGCAAAATCAACTTCAGAGTTAACTGTTACCATCTCGCCCTTCATGAAAAGCTTCTTTACAATGGCTGAAGGCTGAACCTTCATCTTATCAGCTAAATCCCTTATTGTAATCTTCTCCGGAAGAGAAATTGTCTTAATCTCGTTCTCATCCTCTTTTGGCTGTGCCTTCGGCTGCTGTGGCTTTTTCTTACCGCCGTGCTTCTCGAGATTGATGTAATTCTCCTGCTTCTTTCCGAGCTTATCCTGCTTCTGGCTCTGATTGTGATTATGCTTATTCTTTCTATCGTTGCCTCTGTCGCGGCTCTCCTTTCCTCTTACATCATCAGGAGCTGCAACTGCAACTGTTTCTTTTCTGAAACGATTTCTGTCATCACCTCTGCTGCCTGTTCTATCGTTATTTCTATCATTGCTCCTGCTTCTGTCATTGCTTCTGCTTCTATCATTATTTCTGTCAAAGCTTCTGCCACCCTCTGCAGGACGTCTGGCGTCATTTCTGAAGCCTCGGTTATTGTCTCTATTATTGTCTCTGCTGTTATCTCGGTTATTGTTGTCGCGATTGTTTGTTCTTCTATCGCTGTTTCTGTCCGTATTTCTGCTTCTGTCGGCATTTCTGTCAGTGTTTCTGTTGTTGATTCTGTCGCCATTGTCCTGACGTCTGTCGCTTCTTCTATCAGCGTCAGCCTGACGTGCCGGACGCGAATTGGTTACCTTCATATCTGCATACGGATCCGCTGTACGCTCACTTATAGGGCGCATAGCTCTCTCTCCGACAGGTCTTGGCTTAATAATGCTGTGCTGCTCAGGACGTGATGACTGATTATCGCGTCTGCCATTGCCATTTCTGCGCTGCGAACTGTTATTTCCATTATTTCCGCTGCCGTTTCCACCATTTGTTTTCCTACCCTGCTTACTGTACTGGGCATTGAAAACTGCTGTGATGCTTGCCTTTTTCTTTGGTCTGTCGGCTGCCTTAGCCTCATCCTTTTTAGGTTCTTCCTTTTTAGGTTCTTCCTTTTTAGGTTCTTCCTTCTTAGGTGCATCTTTTTTTACTTCTGTTTTCGCGTACTTCTTTCGTACAATTTGCTGTGCCTCATCCTCAAGACCGCTCTGCACATTTTTGACAGCAAACTGTGTGCCGTTTAATGTGTCTATGACTTCCTGCGACTTTATATTTAATTCTTTTGCAAGTTCATGAACTCTCATTTTTGCCATATATCTATTTTCCTCCATTATTCAGTTTTATTCGACTGCAGCTTTTTTATCACTGCATTTGCAAGGTTTTCATCCGTTACTGCAAGGGAAGCGCGAAACTCTTTGCCTATTGCATTCCCTAACCCCACCTTGTCACTATAAAAATAAATCGGAACCTCATAGAAAGCAGTCATATCCGAAAAATGCTTCTTTGTGTTGTCTGATGAATCATCTGCAACTATCACTAAAAATGCCTTTCCTGTCTTTACAGCTTTCTCTGTAGAAAACTCTCCGCTAACCACATTGCCTGACTTTGCTGCTAATCCCAGCATAGAAAGTACTCTATCTGTCAATTTGGTTCATCTCCTTTTCAAGCTCCTCATATACCTGTTCTGATACACTAACACCAAGGGAACGCTCAAGTGCCTTTGTCTTTTTAGCCTTTTTAAAGCATTCAAGGCTCTTACATATATAAGCTCCCCTGCCGTTTTTCTTGCCGGTGTCATCGAGAATTATGTCGCCCTCCGCAGTCTTTACCACGCGAATAAGTGACTTCTTTTCCTTCATCTCCTGACAGCCTACGCATTTGCGCATTGGAATCTTTTTATTTGCCATTACTGCTCATCACCACTATCTGCCGCATCATTTTCTGTACCTGCTGCTTCGTTCTCGTCAGCCTCTGTATCAAAAGCCTCTGCCTGTACATCTGCCTGTTCTGTATCAGCTAATCTCTCGTTCTCAGCAAGCTCATCATCCGAATAATCATAATCGTCATCATAATCATCCTCTTCATAGTCATTCTCATAATCCATGAAGTCCCCTGACTCTCTAGCCTGTGTCTCGCTCTTGATATCAATCTTGAAGCCTGTAAGTCTTGCTGCAAGTCTTGCATTCTGTCCTTCCTTACCGATTGCAAGCGAAAGCTGATAATCCGGAACAACAACCTTTGCTGATTTCTCATCTGCATCTGCGATAACAGAGATAACCTTTGCAGGGCTAAGTGCGTTCTGGATAAGTATTGCCGGATTCTCATCCCATGTGATGATATCGATTTTCTCACCGCGAAGCTCATTTACGATAGCATTTACTCTGGCACCATTCATACCTACACATGCTCCTACAGGGTCTACGTTTGGATCATTTGACCATACTGCAATCTTTGTTCTGCTTCCGGCCTCACGTGAAATAGCCTTTATCTCAACTATGCCCTCTTTAACCTCTGTAACCTCTGACTCGAAAAGTCTCTTCACAAGCTCAGGGTGTGTTCTTGAAACAAGAATCTTTGGTCCCTTTGATGTGGACTTAACCTCAAGAATATATACCTTGATACGCTCTGTAGGCTTGAATACCTCACCCTTTATCTGCTCACTCTCAGTCAAAAGTGCATCTGCCTTACCTAAGTTGATGCTGACATTCTTTCCGATGTATCTTTGAACAACACCTGTCACAACATCCTTTTCCTTGCTGTTGTACTCGTCAAATATTACCTTTCTCTCCTCCTCGCGGATTTTCTGAAGGATAACATTCTTTGCGTTCTGTGTAGCAATACGTCCGAATTCCTTTGACTTAACCTCAACTCTCACGATATCTCCAAGCTGATAGTTACCGTTTACCTTGTGCGCATCTGCTAAGGAAATCTCCTCAACCGGATCCTCAACCGTATCTACAACCGTCTTCTCCTGGTAGCATGAGAAAGCACATGTCTCAGGATCTATTTCTACCTTTACATTGTCTGATTTACCAAAATGGTTCTTGCAGGCAGTCACAAGAGAGTTCTCAATTGCCTCAAGTAAAGTTTCTTTACTGATGTTTTTCTCCTGCTCTAATATATTTAACGCTTCTAATAACTCATTGCTCATTATTTTTTCCTCCTATTTGTGTTATCGTGCGCTTTAATTAAAAATCCAATGCCTGACGTATAAGCGCAATGTCACTCTTATTGAATGTAGTCTCATTGCCGTCTTCATCGGTTATTGTCACTGTATCCTTATCATAGGCTTTAAGCAGACCATAAAATTCCTTTGATTTGTTGATAGCCCTGTATGTGCGAATCTCTATCTCCTTATTCATATTGCGCACATAGTCCTTTTCCTTCTTGAGAGGTCTTCCAAGCCCCGGCGAGCTGACCTCGAAGGTGTACGAATCAGGAATATAGTCCTCTCTGTCGAGAATCTCATTCATCTGCCTTGCAACCACTTCACAGTCATCAACAGTTATGCCACCCTCCTTATCGATATATGCTCTCAGGTAGTTCATACCGCCTTCCTTAACATACTCGACATCAACAAGCTCAAAATTCATGCTGTCAAGAATTGGTTGTATAAAATTCTCCGTCTTTGCCTCATATACACTTGCCTTTGACATTTTATCACCTCTCTTTTTTATATTTGTAACTATTCAGAATTGTTCCAAGTGGTTCTGAATAGCTACCTGATGTTTATAAACGTGAATTGAGAGAGGACTTTTGCCCTCTCTCAATCTAGTCAACGTTGTTATCATAGGTATAATAGCACTATCAGAAAAAAAAATCAAGTTTTTTTAAAAAAGTACTTGCTTTTTTTGAAACTCCATGATAGTATAATACACGGTTCGTTGGTCAAGCGGTTAAGACGCCGCC
>ENA-UAKS01000060-UAKS01000060.1-human-gut-metagenome-genome-assembly--contig:-NODE-60-length-50414-cov-8.234913_pt1 | contig 50414 bp, 57 predicted proteins | sample MGYA00243692_ERZ654452 | MGnify/ENA primary metagenome ERZ654452 (study PRJEB26926, sample SAMN06164442) | human gut metagenome | biome: ENVO:00009003; feature: ENVO:2100002; material: ENVO:00002003...
AGATCGCTCAGTGTCTCGTGGGCTCGGAGATGTGTATAAGAGACAGGAGCAGAATGTTTTCCACATCGTCGCCGACGTAGCCCGCCTCGGTGAGGGTCGTCGCGTCCGCGATGGCGAACGGCACCTTCAGAATGCGGGCGAGCGTCTGGGCAAAGAGCGTCTTGCCGCTGCCGGTCGGGCCGATGAGCAGGACATTGCTCTTTTGCAGCTCGACATCATTATCCTGATCGCCGCGCAGGATGCGCTTATAGTGGTTGTACACCGCCACGGACAGCACCACCTTGGCACGGTCCTGGCCGATGATATAGTCGTCGAGCGTGGCGCGCATCTCGGCCGGCTTCGGCAGCTGGTCGCGCCGGAGCGTGACCTGCGCCGTGGAGACGCTCTCGGGCTGATAGCCCTCGTCGATGATGCTCATGCACAGGCGCACGCACTCATCACAGATATAGACGCCGTTGCCGGCAACGAGCCGGTTCACCAGCGACTGCGGTTTGCCGCAAAAAGAGCAGCGCACGCTCTTTTTCTCGTCATTTCTGGCCATAAAAACCTCACATTTTCTACATTTGAAACAGGGAGGGAACGGCGGTTCCCTCCCCTGACAGATTATCGCTTATAAATGACCTTGTCCACCAGACCGTAAGCCTGTGCTTCCTCCGCGGTCATGAAGTTATCGCGCTCGCAATCCTCGGCGATGGTCTCGACCGGCTTGCCGGTGTTCTCTGCGAGGATGTGATTGAGGCGATCCTTGATGCGCAGGATCTGCCGTGCCTGGATCTGAATATCCGTGCACTGGCCCTGGCTGCCGCCGGAGGGCTGATGGATCATGATCTCCGAATTCGGCAGGGCCAGACGCTTGCCCTTGGCGCCGGACGAGAGCAGGAACGCGCCCATCGATGCAGCCAAACCGACACAAATGGTGGAAACATCCGCCTTAATGTACTGCATGGTGTCATAGATGGCGAGGCCCGCGGTCACGCTGCCGCCGGGGCTGTTGATATAAAACTGGATGTCCTTATCGGGATCCTGTGCTTCGAGATACAGCAGCTGCGCAACGATCAGGCTGGCAGTTGTATCATTGACCTCCTCGGACAGCATGATGATGCGGTCATTGAGCAGGCGGGAAAAAATGTCGTACGAGCGCTCCCCGCGGGAGGTCTGCTCGACAACGTACGGTACTAAACTCATGGTACGCTCCTTTCGATGTTTCGCTTATCCAAGAGAGCATAACCGTTCTGCCCGGAATCCAAACAGCTTTCGGGGAATTACTCGGCTGCCTCTTCCTTGGTCTCAGCGGCTTCTTCCTTCGCCTCGGGCTCCTTGTCCACCGCGGTGTCGCGGATGAGCTGGGCGGCCTTGCGGCGCTTCATATCCAGAACGATGATCTTCTCGTCGACATACTGCTTGATCTTGTCGACGTCCATCTTATACTCTTCGGCCATCTTGTTGTAGGTCTCGTCGAGTTCACCCTCGTCGAGCTCGATGTTCTCGGCCTTGACGATCGCGTCGAGCAGCAGATCGGTCTGAAGCTCAAACACGGCCTGCGGACGCATGATCTCCTGGAAGGTCTTCTCGTCCAGACCCATGGAGGCGAGCACCTGCTCACGGGTGAGCTCGGGGCTGATGCCCATGGTGGAGATGTAGTTGCGCAGCTGCTCGTCGAGCTTGGCCAGGATCATGGGCTCGGGGATCTCGACGGTCATGTTGTCGACGGCGGCCTTCATGAGGCGGGTCGCATAATCAGACTCCTGCTGCTCGGTAAACTCTTTCTCCAGATCCTCACGGACATGGTCGCGGTACTCCGCGATGGTCTCGTAGTCGGAGATGTCCTTGGCCAGCTCGTCGTCCAGTTCCGGAAGCTCGGGCTCCTTGACGCTCTTGACTGTGACTTTGAAGGTGGCCTCCTTGCCGGCCAGCGCCTCAACGTAGTTCTCGGGGAAGGTGACGACGACATCGCGCTCGTCGCCGGCCTTCATGCCAACGATCTGCTCCTCGAAGCCGGGCACGAACGTGTTGGAGCCGAGCTCAAGGTCATAATCCTCGGCCGTGCCGCCGTCAAACTGCTCGCCATCGATGAAGCCGGCGAAGTCGATCGTGACATGGTCGCCCATCTTCGCCTCGCGCTCAACATCGAGCAGGCGGGCGTTGCGCTTCTGGACATTGTGCATCTCTTCGTCGACCTTGCTCTCGTCAAACGCTTCGTGGTTCTGCGGGACCTCGAGGCCCTTGTACTGGCCGAGCTGCGCTTCCGGATACATGCCGACCTCAAAGGTGTAGATCAGCTCTTTGTCCTCGGTGACTTTCTGGTCGATCAGGCTCGGCGCGCCGACGCACTCAAAGCCGCAGTCGGCACGGCCTGCCTCGAACGCATCCTCCGCCAGCGCCTCGATGGCGTCGGGGTAGAACACTTCCTTGCCGTACATACCCTCGATGACGGCGCGCGGGGCCTTGCCCTTGCGGAAGCCGGCCACGTAGAGATGGTTCTTATTCTTTTTATATGCTTCGTTGACCGCATTGTCAAAGACATCGGCCGGGACCTTCACTTCAAAGGTCGCCATGTTTTTTTCTTTCTTTTCGATGTTCTGGATGTTCATTGGGTTTCCTCCTCTAATCATTTATCGCCGGGTGCATTGTTTACGTGAAATTTGTCATGAAAAGAACATGCCTAAATACTATAACAGATTCATCCTCTAAAATCAACACCTGTTTCACGGAAGGATCCTGCGCGGGCAAAACGAAATATAATCCGCCGACAGCAGCCGGAACTCCGTGTCGTGATACATGCCCTGAAAGGCGCTACGGCAGCCGCGGCTGTGGATGTGTCCATAGCAGCACAGCGGCACGTGATAGGCATCGAGCAGGTCCAGGATCTCCGGGCATTCATAACCGAGATACTTCGGCGGGTAGTGCAGAAAGACGAGCTTCGTCTTATCCCCCGCCGCTTTGAGCGACGTCTCGAGCCTGCCGACCTCGCGCAGCATGATCTTCCGGTCGTGCGCCTCGCCCCTGGCCTCCTCATAAAACCATCCGCGCGTGCCGCAGATGGCATAATCGCCGTAGAAATAGCAGTTATTATTGAGGATATCCATGGTGTGCATATCGTGCGCCGCAAAAAAGCTGTAAGCCTTTTTCGCGGTGCTCCACCAGAAGTCGTGGTTGCCCTTGAGCAGGATCTTTTTCCCCGGCAACGCCTCGATAAACTGAAAGTCCGGCAGCGCCTGCTCCATGGTCATGCCCCAGGCAAGATCGCCGCAGAGCACGCAGACATCGTCGTCATGCAGGGACGAAAAGCCAAGTTTGATTTTTTCTACATAATTTTCCCACGGACCGCCAAATACGTCCATGGGTTTATCTGCGCCCAGCGACAGATGCAGGTCGCCGATTGCATACAATGCCATTTGCGTTCCTCCGTATATTCCGCGCCCGGCTGCACACAATAGATTCGACCGGCGGATGCCGGAATCTGATCTGGAGGCAGAAACCATGAGCGATCATATGAACGACTGCTGCGAGTACAACGTTGCGTGCGACGTGAGCAACTGCGCCTACAATGCGGACGGCAAGCGCTGCCACGCAGACCACATTCAGGTCAAAAACACCCAGGGCACCTGCACCTGCAAGGACGAGACGTTCTGCAGCACCTTCACCAAGAAGGGCCGCGCGGCGTTCTGACCCGGCGGACGGGTCTCCCCGTCCGTTACATATTATTTCAGGAATTCGTCCACCGTATGCAGCATCTGCGCCTTGTCCACACAGCCGCCGAAGCGCACCGGTCGCGCGTCCAGGCCGGTCAGCGGCGCGGGCGCGTCGATCTGCGTTTCGCACGACAGGCGGCGGATCAACGCCGGGCCGAAGGCGTCGGCCGTGCCGCCGATGCCGCGCAGCACCTGGTCGCAGAACTTGAAGGGGCTTGCCGTGGACACGACGACGGACGGCGTCGTGTCGCCGGTCTCGCGGCGGTAATCATCGAGCACGTGATAGGCGACCGCCGTGTGCGTGTCGATCAGGTAGCGATGGTCACGCCAGGCATGGCCGATCTTCTCGCGCGTCTGGATATCATTGCAGAAGCCGCCGGCGAACACCTCTTGGATCTTTGCCTTGAGCGCATCGGAGACCGTGTAGCTCCCCTGCTCGCGCAGCTGCTGCATATAGCCTGCGACCTCCGCGTCGCTGCCGCAGAGGGCATAGAGCAGGCGCTCGAGGTTGCTCGACACGAGGATGTCCATCGACGGGGACGCCGTCGTGTGGAACGGACGGTTCTTATTATAGGTACCCGTACGGATGAAGTCCGTGAGCACGTTGTTCGCATTCGACGCGCAGATGAGCTTGCCCACCGGCAGGCCCATTTCCTTTGCGTACCAGCCGGCGAGAATGTCGCCGAAGTTGCCGGTCGGCACGACGAAGTTGAGCCGGTCGCCCATGGCGATCATGCCGCCGGTGACAGCGTCGCAGTACGCCGAGAAATAGTAGACGATCTGCGGCAGCAGGCGACCCCAGTTGATGGAGTTGGCCGAGGACAGGAACCAGCCGCGCTGCGAGAGCTCGGCGGCAAACGCCTTGTCGCCGAAGATCTGCTTGACGCCGGTCTGCGCATCGTCAAAGTTGCCGCGCACGGCGCTGACTGCAACGTTGTCGCCCGTCTGCGTGACCATCTGCAGGCGCTGGATCTCCGACACGCCGCTGTAGGGGTAGAACACGAGGATCTTCGTGCCCGGCACGTCGGCAAAGCCCTGCAGGGCCGCCTTGCCGGTGTCGCCCGAGGTGGCGACGAGGATGCACACCTGCCGCTGCTCGCCGCACTTTTTCAGGCTCGCCGTAAGCAGGTACGGCAGGATCTGCAGCGCCATGTCCTTGAACGCGCACGTCGGCCCGTGCCAGAGTTCGAGAAACGCCGTGGTGTCATCGAGCCGGTGCACCGGCGCAACGGCCGGGTCATCAAACTGGCTGCCGTAGGCCGCGGCGGTGAAGCGCTCCAGTTCGGCGTCCGTAAACTCGCTCAGAAACGGGCGCATGATCGTCACGGCGCGCTGCTGGTAGGTCATGCCGCACAGCGCCTGAAGCTGCTGCGCGGACACCTCCGGCAGCGACTCCGGCACGAATAGGCCGCCGTCCGGCGCGAGGCCGCAGGCGATCGCCTGTGCGGCGGAAACGATCTGCTGATGATCTCTTGTGCTGTAGTAGTTCATATCTGATCCCTCGTTATTCAAAAGCATTTTCGATCTGATTGATCCTGCGTTGACGGCGCGGCGTGTCCGCGTCGCCATAAATTTCGATCACGTCAAAGCGCGGCTGCAGCTGCGTCTCGTGCTCTGCCAGCCAGAGCGACGCCGCCGTGCGGATGCGCGCCTGCTTGGCCGTGGTGACATACGCGCCCGCGCGCACGAACCGGTCGGACGCGCGCAGCTTCACTTCCACGAACACGACATAGTGCCGGTCGGCCGCGATGATATCAATCTCGCCGAAGCGGCAGCTGTAGTTGCGCGCCAGGATGCGGTAGCCGCGCCGGCGCAGGTACGCCGCCGCGCACTCCTCGCCCCAGGCGCCCTTCGTTCCCTTGACTGCACCGGCCATATCAGTGCATCTTCTTCAGGAACGACGGCCGGTGGATGGGGCATGGCCCATACGCCCGGATGGCCGCATAGTGTGCTGCCGTGCCGTAGCCCTTGTGTTTTTCAAACCCATACTGCGGATAGGTCTCCGCCATCCGGCGCATATAGCGGTCACGTGTGACCTTTGCGAGCACGGAGGCCGCCGCGATGTCGGCACACTTGCCGTCGCCGCCGACGATGCATCGGCTCGGCACGGTGATGCCGGTGTTCCGGTTGCCGTCGATGAGCGCGAGCGCCGGCTGTGGGGACAGCTGCGCGATGGCCCGGTTCATAGCCAGAAACGTTGCGCCGAGGATGTTGCGCTCCTCGATCTCCTCCACGGTCGCAAACGCGATGCCGTAGCTCAGCGCCTGCGCGATGATGGTATCATAAAGCGCCTCGCGCTTTTTCTCCGAGAGCTTTTTCGAGTCGTTCAGGCCCGGGATCTCCAGCCCCGGCGGCAGCATCACCGCCGCCGCGCACACGGGCCCTGCCAGCGGGCCGCGCCCGGCCTCGTCCACGCCGCACAGCGGCTCGGTGTCCGGCGTGCGCAGCTCGTTTTCCAATGTCCACAGATCGACCTGCGTCATACTTCCGCCTCCGGCATCTCGAGCGTGATGCGGCCGAGCTTGCCGCCGCGATATTCATCGAGCAGCACGCCCGCCATCCGCTCCAGGTCATATTCCCCGCCGGAGATGAGAAAGCCGCGTTTTTTCGCCGCCTGCTCCAGCAGCTCGAAGCCATTGCAGGCCGGGTCGGGGCAGAACTTGTAGCGCTGCTCCACCGCGTCGGGATAAAACCGTGCGAGCCGGAGCATGAAGTTGGCCGCGAGCGTCTCGCGGTCGAGCACTTCGGCCTTGATCGCGCCGGTGATGGCCAGCAGCTCGCCGACCTCCTGACTGTCGAACCGCGGCCAGAGGATGCCCGGCGTGTCCAGCAGCTCAAGGCCCTGATCGACCGTGATCCACTGCTTGCCGCGCGTGACGCCCGGCCGGTCGCCCGCGGCGGCCGCCTTGCGCCGCGCCACCTTGTTGATAAAGGTGGACTTGCCCACATTCGGGATGCCCAGCACCATAACGCGCATCGGCCGGCCGACCTGCCCCTTGGCGGCGTACGCCTCGATCTTGTCGCGCAGCGCCGTACGCACCGCGCCGGCAAACCCGTTGACGCCCTTGCCGCTGCGGCTGTCGGTCTCAAGCACGGTCATGCCCTGTCGCTGAAAGGCTGCGTGCCAGCGCGCCGTCGCCTTCGGGTCGGCGAGGTCGGTACGGTTGAGCACAACGATGCGGGGCTTGTCGCCCGCGAGACGGTCAATGTCCGGGTTGCGGCTCGCCATCGGGATGCGCGCATCGAGGATCTCGCACACGGCGTCGACCTGCTTCATGTGCTCCTCGATCATGCGCTGCGCCTTTGTCATGTGGCCCGGAAACCACTGAATATTCAGCTTTTCAAAATCCTGCGCCATGTTATTTTACAACTCCGATGTTCTTGACCGGAAAGAGCGTGAAGTATACCCGGCCCATGATATAGCGCGTATCGACGCAGCCGAGGCGCGCGTCGCGGCTGTCGGTGGAGGCGTTGCGGTTGTCGCCCATGACGAACACGCAGCCCTCCGGCACCGTGATCTTGCCCTCGAAATTCTCGCGGTCGTGCACGGGCTCATTGACATACGGCTCGTCGAGCGCCTTGCCGTCGACGTAGACCACGCCGTCGTCAAAGTCGATGTCCACGGTCTGTCCCTCCGTTGCGATAATGCGCTTGACGATGGGTTCTTCCATGAGCGTCTGCTTGCGCAGGACGACGACGTCCCCCTGCTTCGGATGATAGAACAGGTTGGAGATGACGACCTTGTCGCTCTGCTCGAGCGTCGGCACCATGGAGTGGCCGACGACATTGACCATGCGCACTGCAAACACAAACAGCAGCACGCAGAACACCAGCGCGAAGATGATGCACTGGATCCAATCGTATACTTCGGCGCGGCTCTTGGCGCCGCTCGGATTCTTGCTGTCCATTTTCAAAACCTCGGTGTAAAAAATTCGTAAATTACATTATACACGCTCAGACCCATTTTCGGCAACTAAAATTGTGTGAATTCTTTTCCGGCGGCATCGCAAAAACGCCCCGAAAATGCAAAAAAGAGGCCGAAGCCTCTTTTTTGCAGTATCCACTTAGATAAGCTCTTTGACCTTGGCTCTCTTGCCCACGCGGTCGCGCAGGTAGTACAGCTTGGCTCTGCGGACTTTGCCGCGGCGAACGGTCTCGACGGACACGATCGTGGGAGAGTGCACCGGGAAAACCTTCTCGCAGCCCACACCGTAGGAGATGCGGCGGACGGTGATCGTTTCGTTGATGCCGCCGTGCTTCTTGGCGATGATGGTGCCCTCGAAAGCCTGGGTACGCTCACGGTTGCCCTCGGTGACGCGGACAGTGACACGCACGGTGTCGCCGACGCGCATGGCCGGCAGTTCGGGTTTCATGTACTGCGCGGTCAGAGTTTTGATGAGATCCATAATGAAATCCTTCCTTTATCAGACGTTCATACCGGTGGACAGAGCCGGTCACGGCAGCGGACCGTCGTTATCTTGCGAAACACTGTTTCGCACAAGCCATAAGATAATAGCACATCCCGCGCGGGTTTGCAAGTGTTTTCAGCGGAAAATTTGCATATCTTCCGTATAGACCTCCTGCCGCGTGAAGGCGGCAAAGTCCGGGGCCAGCTCGGGCGCGAGCTGATGCAGCGCCGCGACGAGGTGGTCAGGGTTGAGCGTCGGGTCCTGTGCGGAGACGACGGCCTCCACCGTCACAAACCGCGCCTCCGGCCGCACGTGCAGCTCCGAGATCGCGGGCACGATGTCCATCTGTCCCTCCCCACGCTTGGTCTTGCGGGTGATGACGATGGCGTCGCGCGCGTAAAACGCGCGGAGCTTTTCGGCCATGTCCGTAGGAGCGGCGTTGTCATATTCATACCGCCCGGTCACGCGCAGCCACTTGAGCTCGCGCACCTTGCGCCCGCCGGGGTACGCCTCGAGCGCGCGGATGCCCTCCGGCATGACCGCCGTGAGCCGCTCTGGCAGCGCGGCAAGGTCTACTTCCTCGCGCAGCTGAAAGTCCATCAGCTCGCACACGCTCCCGACGCCGACGGACAGCGGCAGCAGGATGGAGATGAGCGCGTGGGGATTGAAGCCCTCGGAATATTTCAGCGGGCAGTCGGCGCGCAGGAACACGCGCTGCATCGTGCGCATGAGGTCGAGGTGCGAGATGTAGATCGCACGGCCGGTCTTTTCAAACCGCAGTCTCAGCTTTTCAGGCATCGCACTTGCCCCCTTCCGTCATGAGTGCGAGCGCACCGCAGCCGGTGCACTGCCTGCGGCAGTCAGGCGAGAGCTCGGCCTTGTAGGCCTGCTCGCGCTCGTGCCACAGATGCGCGCGGCGCACGCCCATATTCACGATGTCCCACGGCAGGAACTCATCCTTCCCGCGCTCGCGGCAGGCATAGAACATCGGGTCGACGCCGCAGGCGTCCATGGCCGCCATCCAGCGGTCGAACGAGAAATAGTCGCCCCACGCCTCGAGCTTGCCGCCGCGGCGCCAGACCTCTTCGATGACGTCGGCAATGCGCCGGTCGCCGCGCGAGAGCACGGCCTCGACGAAGCTGGTATCCGGGTCGTGCCAGTTGTAGGTCACGCTCTTGGCCCTGATGCTCTCGCGCAGGAGCTGCACCTTGCGCTTGTACTCGTCCATCGTCACCTGCGCCTCCCACTGGAAGGGGCTGTGCGGCTTCGGCACGAAGCACGATGTGCTGACCGTGATGCGCACGCCCCGTGCCTTGTTCGTCGCGTGCATGCGCCATGTGTGCAGCACCTGATTGGCGAGCTCCGCGATGCCGAGCACGTCCTCATCCGTCTCCGTCGGCAGGCCGAGCATGAAGTAGAGCTTCACGCCGTTCCACCCGCCCTCAAAGGCGACCTGGCAGGAATGAAGCAGATCCTCCTCGCGCACGTTTTTGTTGATGGCGTCGCGCAGGCGCTGCGTGCCGGCCTCGGGCGCGAAGGTCAGGCCGCCCTTGCGCACCTTCTGCAGGCGGCTCATGATGTCCATGGAAAAGTTGTCCGCGCGCAGCGACGGCAGCGCGAGACTCATGCTGCGCGGCTCGCAGTATTCCAGCAGCCCGTCGCACACCTCGTCGAGCGGGCGGTAGTCGCTGCTCGAGAGCGACAGGAGCGTCGCCTCCTGATAGCCGGTGTTTTTGAGCGATTCGATCCCCTGCCGGATGATCGTCTCCGGTTTGCGCGGGCGCACCGGGCGGTAGACATACCCCGCCTGGCAGAAGCGGCAGCCGCGGATGCAGCCGCGAAACAGCTCCACGTTCACACGGTCGTGCACGATCTCCGTGCTCGGCACGATGGGGTCCGTCGGATAATAACAGGCGTCGAGATCCTGAATGATGCGCTTGGTCACGCGCGCGGGCGCGCCGTGCGTCGGGGTCAGGTCGTGCAGCGTGCCGTCCGGATTCCAGTGCGGAACGTAGAACGACGGAATGAGCACGCCCTGGATCTTCGCCGCCGTTTCGAGAAACCGCGTCTTGCTCCAGCCGGCCTGCTGCGCCTGCCGGAACAGCGCCAGCACTTCGTTATTGACCTCTTCCCCCTCGCCGATGATCATGAGGTCAAAAAACGGGGCCATCGGCTCCGGGTTGCTGCAGGCCGTACCACCCGCGATGACAAGCGGCGTCAGCTCCGGCCGGTCGGCGCTGCGCAGCGGGATGCCGGCGAGGTCGAGCATATTGAGCACGGCGGGATATGCCATCTCGTAGCCGAGCGAGAACGCCACAACGTCAAATTCGCTGACGGGGTCGCCGCTCTCGAGCGCGTAGAGCGGGATGCCCGCGCGGCGCATTTCGGCCTCCATGTCGCCCCAGGGGGCAAACACGCGCTCACACCAGACGCCGGGCATCTGGTTCATCGTGGCATAGAGGATGCGCATGCCGATGTTCGACATGCCGATCTCATAAATATCCGGGAAACAAAAAGCGAGGCGCAGGTCCACCTCCGCCTTGTCCTTGATGATCTGGCGGTATTCACCGCCGGTATAGCGCGCGGGCTTCTGCACGCGCGGCAGGATGCGTTCCAGTCGCTGATCCATACTACACTCCTACATATGATAGTAGGAGTATTTTACATCATGTTTTCCCCCTTGGCAAGTCATTCCCGGCTGCAAAAGCGCCAGCCACGCGCCAAACACGCCCAGTGCGAGCCCCATGCCGCGTGCAAACAGCACCACACCGAGTCCCATGAGCGCGACCGGCAGCACCAGTCCCAGCACGTCCAGCAGCCGCTCTGCCGCACGCTCGCCCGCCAGCGCCGCGACCGCCGCCTGCAGCGCGCGGCCGCCGTCGAGCGGCAGCACCGGCAGCAGATTCACGCACGAATACAGCAGGCTCAGATCCGCCCCCTCCGGGCAGCCAAGCCCGCGCAGGATGCAAAACAGCCCCGCGCCGGCGGCAGGGCCGGCCAGCGCCGCCGCGACCGTGCGCACCGCGCCCTCCGGCGGCGCGCAGCGCAGCGCCAGCCCGCAGGCCTCCATGCGCAGTCCGTAGATCTCCGTGCCGCACAGCACCAGCGCCGCAACATGGCCCAGCTCATGCACCGCCACAGCGAGCGCCAGCCGCGCGCACCAGCGCAGCGGCAGCAGAAAATACAACCCGGCAAGCAGCGCGACTGCGCCCGGGCGCACATCGAGCGCAAAGCGACGGCGCTTCATACGGCGGCGAGGTAAAACTCCGGATTGCAGTAATACCCGTCGTGCATCAGCTCGAAGTGCAGGTGCGGCCCGGTCGCCTTGCCGGTCGCGCCGACGAGCGCGATCTCCTGCCCCGCCGTGACCGTCTCCCCGGCGCGCACGAGCAGCTTGCTGCAGTGGCCGTAGAGCGTCGTGTAACCATCGGCGTGACGGATCTTCACATAGTTGCCGTACCCGTCGTCCTGCCCGGCGGCAAGCACCGTGCCGTCAGCAAAGGCACAGACCGCCGTGCCGGAATTGGCCGCGAAATCTGTGCCATAGTGAAATTTCACCTTGTTTTCCAATGGATGCAGCCGGTAGCCGAAGCCGGACGAGGTATAGCCCGCGACCGGTGACGTGTGCGCAAACGGCAGCTCGCTGACCGCGTAACTGACATTGGTCGGCACTGCATAGCCGGAATAGACCGCCTGCTCGTTGAGAAATGCCTCGCGCGCGGCAAGGGCCGCCTGCAGCTGCGGGCTCTGCGTCGGTTCGGGCGTCGGCGTCGGTGTCGGCTCCGGGGTCGGTTCCGGCGTGGGTGTCGGCGTCGGCTCCGGTGCGGGCGTCGACCAGACGGACATGTTCACGGCGGGCAGATACTGCCGCAGCTGTTCGTCCTGCGTCTGTACCGGCGCGGGCGCAAACACGCTGCGGATCTCGGCAAAGACGGACTTATAATCATCGTCCGCATTGATGGCCGGCAGCAGCACCTCGCGCGCATCTGCGGCCGCCGCCGGGGCGATCATCTTCACCGCCGTCAGCAGCAGGAATACCGCCGCGCACAAATAAACTTTCCAGCGCTTCATGCACATCACCCCCGATAAAAGGAGTGTATGCAGACAGGCCCGGTTTTAGCACGACGGCAGCGCCCGCGTCGCGCGCCGCATGGCCGACACGGCATAGCACTGGACAAACGTGCTGATGTTGATGACCGGCCCGTAGATTGCCAGCGCGTCCGCGCCGAAAAAGCGCAGTATCGGCTCCTCCAGCAGCCAGACACCGGCCCACGCCAGCGCCGCCGTACCGTCCGGCCCCTGATGCTGGCCGACCATCGCCATGTCCACAACGCCGTAAATACACGAGATGAGCGCGCTGCCGAACGCCGCCAGAAAGTATTTGCGGTAGACCGCGCGCACATTGTCCCTGAGCGATCCATGGTCATCCTCCTCGAAAAAGAAAAAAGCCGGACAAGGAACAGACATTTCAGTCTGTGCCTTATCCGGCTGCCGTTTCTCTGAACAGCTCGCCCTCCAGCAAACGAGGGTGTTATGCCAGAAGGAAGATGGATTGTCAAGCGGGAAAATGGCTTACTCGATCCCCTGCTGTTTGCACCAGATGTCCATGACGGTGTCCACCGGCAGGAGCTTGACCAGGCGCACCTGACGGCGCACCGGGTGGCCGAGAATGGAGACGCTCTTTTTCTTCTTGAGATCCTGCATGGCCTGCGCCGCCACCTCGTCTGGGCCGTACCACTTGTCCACATAGCGGATATACTCGTCATGGTGCGCGACCTGCTGGAACTCGGTCTTGATCCAGCCGGGGCAGACGCACATGACATGGATGCCCTGCGGGCGCAGCTCGCGGCCGATCGCGCGCGACAGGCTCAGGACATAGCTCTTGCTCGCGCCGTACACCGCCTGATACGGCACCGGCTGCCAGGCGGAGTTTGAGCCCATGTTGATGATGCTGCTGCCGGCGTGCATATACGGCAGGCTCGCGTGGCACATGCCAGTGAGCGCGAGCGAATTGAGCTGCGCGCTGGCGAGCAGCTTCTTGCGGTCCGCCTCGGCAAAGGGGCCGAACACGCCGCAGCCGGCCGCATTGACCAGCATCTTGATCTCGGGCTGCTCCTGCTCGAGCAGGGCCTGATAGGCATCGATGCTGCTCTGATCCGAGAGATCGAGCGCGATCGGGCGGATAGGGTTCGTGCACTTGTCGCGCAGCTCCTCCAGCCGCTCTTTTCTGCGGGCAATGACCCAGATCTCGTCATAGCGCGCGTCCTTGTCCACAGCGTAGACGAGCTCCCGGCCGATACCGGCGGATGCGCCGGTGATGACAGCAATGTTCATACGTTCTCCTCCAGAATGAAAATATCGGTAGCTCTATCATACCGAACTTGCACCGTCTGCGCAAGGGATTGGGGAATAAAAAATTGCTGCGAACGATGCAACGTCCGCAGCGATATGATCGGAGTGTGTTTATGAATCATTTCATTAAAACTAGGACTCACTGTAAAATTGTTGGCATAAAGAAAGAGCGCCAGCAAGTTTTTTACTTGCTGAGCGCTCTTGAAACTGTGCCGGAGATTGCCGTCCGGTCGGCTATTCTTTTTTTCAGGCGGCATATCGCCGTCACCGTCCTTTCATGACCGCATGGGTCTTATTTTTCTGTTCTGTTCAGCGTGAATTTCTCACCCTGTGTCGCCGTACCCTTGCCTGCGGTCAGCTCAAGCCCCGTATCGATATACGCCACCTCGTACTCGCAGTCGGTCAGTGCCTCGGCTTCAAAGTCGATAGAGAGTGTCCTGCCGGACAGCGTGAAACGGAATTTATACGGTGCGCCGGAAAGCCACAGCTCTCCGCTGCCGTCCTCACGGAAGGTATAGACGCAGCTCTTGTCGGACATTGCAAAGCTGCCGTAGATGCTCTCGTCATGAGGGCTGCTCTCGGAGCGGCCGCAGCTACGGCACAGCAGCACGATGCCCGCTATGAGCAGCACCGCCGCAAGGGCGCAGGCGGTCAGAAAGAGCGTCCTTCTCCGCTTTTGCTTTTTGATCGCCGAGCGGCGCAGCTCACGCCTGCGGAGCATTTCTGCCTCGGTCATGGGTCTTTTCTGCGGCGGTATTCTGTTATCCTGCATTGCTTCACCTTACTTTACTTCAATATTCTGACTTCATCCAGGAAGTCAAAAAGCATCGGCAGACCGGTGCCGATGGGGGCGTCCTCCCACAGACACATCTCGCCGGTCAGTGTGACGCAGGGCTTGGTCATACGAAAAAGGAAAAATCTGTCCGTGGCGGCGCGCTTCAAATGGAGCAGGGACACCTCTCCGTCGCCGTTCGGCTGGGGATACACGGTCAGAATGTGGCTGTCGCTTGCCGCCTTCCGGTCAAACCCCTGCATATCCGACTCAAAGTAATATCGTGAATGCCCGTCCTCACGGAAAACAAACAGCAGCTCCATGCCGTCGGTGGTGCGGCGGTCACAGCTGTAGGTATACCCTTCTTGTAAGGGCAGCAGGCCGCTGAAGGGAATTCTTTCCGAAACGGTCATGGCAGCTTATCTCCTTTTTCTTATCGTAGTGTCCTGTAGTCCTTCCGAAAAGCGGCAACGCCGTGGTTGCCGCCTTTCAGAAAGGGACTTGCTGCCAAGTCTGCTTTCAGAAAAATAGGCGGTGGCGGAATGATCCGTCACCGCCTATTGTATTTAGGTTATTTCGATTTCGGAAGCGTAGGCTTATTCAGCCTCGGATTCCTTTCTCTTTTTGCTGTTCAGACCCAGCACGGTCAGAACGCCGCCGCAGACGAACAGAGCAGCCAGCCAACCGATGAGGTTTCTGCTGTCGCCGGTCTGAGGAGGCTTGGTGGAGTCGTCCTTTTCTGGCTTATCGGTGTTATTATCACCGCTGCCTGTATTGCCGGTGTTGCCGCCGTCGGGGAGCTTGTCGATGACCGTGTTCTCGCTGCGCTTGGCGCCGCAAACGGTGCATTCCTCGTGCTTGATGCCAGTGGCCTCCTTGGTAGCGGCCTTGTCGATCACCCACTGGAAGCTGTGTGCTGCCGTGTCGGCCTTGTCGCCGCACTCGCACTCATGCCAGTGATTGGTGTCGTCATACTTCCACTCCGTGCCGTAGCTGTGGGTATGGCTGGGAGGCGCATCCTTATAGGTGGCCTCAATCTTCACATCATTACCGGGCATGGTGAAGGTGGTGGTGGCCTTGGTGGCGTCTGCCAGGGTGACATTGCCCTCCAGCACGACCCACTTGTCAAAGACCTTGCCTGCCTCCGGTGCGTCCGCCGTAACGGTTACAACGGTGTTCTGCTCGATCTTGTCGGTGATGGGGGTGCCAGCGGCAACGGAGGCCGTGCCCTTGATAACCGTGAGCGTATACGCCTCTACGGGGTTTTCGGTGAACTCCGTCTCGATCGTTACATCGTTTGCGGGCATGGTGAAGGTGGTGGTGGCGCTGGTCTCGTTAGCCAGTGTAATGCCGCCTGCCTTAACGACCCACTTGACGAAGTGCTTTCCGTCAGGAGCCTGTGCCGTAACGGTGACCTCAACGCCCTCCATGGCGCGGGTGATGGGTGTGCCTGCGGCAACGGTTGCCGTACCGCCGGTGACGGTAACGGCGTAATCCCGCAGGGCGGGGATCTCGGTGTTCTCGCTGCGCTTGGCGCCGCAAACGGTGCATTCCTCGTGCTTGATGCCGGTGGCCTCCTTGGTAGCGGCCTTGTCGATCACCCACTGGAAGCTGTGTGCTGCCGTGTCGGCCTTGTCGCCGCACTGGCACTCATGCCAGTGATTGGTGTCGTCATACTTCCAATCCGTGCCGTAGCTGTGGGTATGAGTGCTGCCTGTTGCCTTGTAAGTCACGATGACGGTCTTATCCGCATCCATTGTAACGTCCAGAACATTGGCAAGCACGGGCGTTGCAGCGCCGTTTACGGTGACCGTGTCGATCTCATAGCCCGCGTCGGGAGTAAAGATGATCGTTTCGGTCGAGCCTGCTGCAAGTCCTGTCTTGCTCGCGGAGATCGTTCCGTGACCGCCGTTTACCTGTGTCGTAAGGCTATAGGTCGCAACGGGTGCGTCCTTATAGCTTGCCGCAAGCGCAACATCGTTTGCGGGCATGGTGAAGGTGGTGACGGCGCTTGCAGCATCGGCAAGAGTCACGCCGCCGGACTTCACGACCCACTTGTCAAAGACCTTGCCATCGGGAATTATCGCCGTGACGGTGATCTCAACGCCCGCAGCGGCGGAGATAATGGCATTCCCCGATGCAGACGCCGTACCGCCTGTGACGGTAACTGCATACTCGGGCGCAGTGGGATTCTTTACGAACCTTGTCTCGCCGCAGCCGGCGCGCCGGCAGGTGTAGAGAATTCCATCGCTCTTGCCCTGTGTTGCCGGTTTGCCGCCGTCCCAATCATGGCTGAGCTTATCGATAACATGACCGTAGCGGAAAATCTGTCCGCAGCCTCTTGTACACTGATAGTCGCCGCTATAGCCTGTGGTGGTGCATCCGGGCTTAACCTCATTGACCAGCTTGGAGTTGCCGGCAATTTCGTGGAGGGACGGGGTAGCGGAGCCCTTCTTTGAGATCCTGTCGCACGCTGTGCAGTATTGGTTACCGGAATAGCCCTTCTCGGTGCAGGTCGCCGCTCTTACATCACGCAGCTCAAAGGGGCCGCTATGCTTGAAGTCGCCGGTCTCGCCCTTTACGGTGCCGCCGCAAGCCGTGCAGCGGTAGTCGCCCTCATAGGCCCGGTGCCGGCAGTCGCCCGAATTGGCGTTATAGCGTTTGCCGCCATGGCTTGCATCCGTGGTGGCCGAGTTGTTCGTGCCGTAGTAGTACAGCGGCTGCAGCGGGCCGGTATGGCCGGCGTTTGCAGGCGGGTAAATATCCGAACCGGCCGTAATGACTTTGCCGCAGTCTGCGCAGGCGGTGTCGCCGGTGTAGCCCTTGCGGTCGCAGACCTGCGCCTTCGCATTGAGCACCGTGGTGCCGCCGCTGTGGTCACAGCCTGCATAGACCGGCTCAAAGAAGAATCTGCCGCCGCCGGGTGCGCCCATGGCGCTGAACGCCGGGATCGTGCAGCCCCACTCGAGCGCGGAGCCGTTGGTCACCAGCTTGAACAGGGTCTTCGCCCCGTTGGTATTCCATTTTTTATGAACAGGTAATCCCGTACCGCTGATGAGGTCATACTCGTTGTATTCGCGGAGATACTCCACCTTCCAGCCGATGGCCTTCTGACCGGTTCTCTCCTCGGGATAAAGGCGGATCTTGTCGCCGGGCTCGACGATCATACGGGTTGCCCGGCCGTTTTTCACCGTCACCAGCGCGGTGTCCTTTGTCCAATGATTGGCTCCTTCGTCATCGTCCTTGTCGATTTTCGTCTTTGTGTACTCGCAGACGCTGCATTCGGCCTCCATGCCGCCATTGCCGCCCTCGGTATCGGGGTTTTTGACCACATTCCAGCGGCCCCAGCTGTGGGGAACCATGATGAACTCCTCGCAGCCGGGAACCTTGCACTTTTCAGGGTGGGCATAGTCGGACTCAAGGATGAGCTGCTCCACCGTCTTGGTCGAGCCGCCGATGTTGAAGGTATATTCATAGATGCTGCCGAAGCCGGTGTAATCCCAGTTCCAGCCATAATCATGGACATGGCTCTTCACGGGAACGGTATAGTCGCAGACGGAACATCTGAGCACATCGACTCTGCCGCCGCCTACCGCATCAAGGCTTCTGTCAAGCACAAAGGTATGCGGGAAGATGCGCTCCTTGGAGCCGGAGGTCATATAATGTGCTTCGTATTCTTCTGCGCCTGCTTCAAACAGGCACGCGAGCTTGTGACCGTCGCATTTCGGGTCGCCGCCCACGACACCGTTATGAGTATTCCCCTTCTTATCGACCCAAGTGACCTTGTATTCCGGCGTTCTCTCGCTGTCGTCCGTGGGTACAGGCACACCGGCCTGCTGATAGCTGAAGGCATGGGTGGCAGTCAGCTTTGCCTCCGCCGTTTTCATGGTGTCCGAAGGGTCACCCTTTCTGCCGATGACGCAGTAGTAGGAGTAGTCCTCCTGACAGGCCTGGGTGGAAACCGACATCTTCAGTGTGGAGGTCGTCACGCCCATGTAAAACCTACCCTCCGGCAGCTTGTAGGGCGCCGCCGTGGGAATCTCATTATTCTTCCGATACCACTGATAGGTCAGCTCGTCGCCCTTCAGGCTTCTTGCCGAGACAGAGAAGGTGACCGGGTGATTTTCATAGAACAGCAGGCCGTTTTCCGGCTCTTCGTTATAATCATCGTAGATAGAGGTCTTGCACTTGACGCCCTTGGGCTGGCGGGTTATGACGATGGAGCTGCCGCTGATGTAGCCGCAGACCTTGCACACGCCCTTGGCGTCATATTCATGGTTGGCGGCATTCAGCTTTTTACCGTCGCAATAGCGGCAGGGGTGCCAGTGCCGCGTTCCGTCGGCTGACCAGGACGAGGAAGCGATGTGGGTATGCCCGGCACCGCTGTGCTCTGCTTTCAGATGATCCTCAAAATCAGAGTCGCTGAAGCACCAGTCGTCATGATCGCAGCCCATCGCTCTCACGGCATCGAGGCAGCAGTCCTTGCAGCGCTGATCGCAGCCGTCCTCGCAGGGATCGCTGTCGCAGAAGCACAGGCCGCAGTCCTCGCAGAAGTGATCCGCATAGTCCGTATCCATTGCGCACATTCCCGTGGAGCAGTCGGAGTTGCCCTCGCAGCACTCCTTGCACAGCTCGCAGGTTTCGCAGAACTCGTCCTCGTCCTCCTTATCCGCGACCCAGCCGTCGCAGCCCGGGCAGATGTGTTCGTCCCACTCGGCGCTTTCCACGCAGGTCTCGCCGTCCGGGCAGCCGCCGTCCTCGGAGTTGATCTCGCAGCACTCCTTGCACAGGCCGCAGTCCTCGCAGCTCTCCTTGGCCAGCAGGCATTCCTCGCACTGCTCGCAGGCCGTGTGACACTCGACGCAGTGGATGACGCCGGTCTCATCGTCGTCCACGCACTCGTCCACCGCGCCGAAGCAGTTGTTGCACAGTGAGCAGTGCATCGGGTCACTGTCATCGTTTGCGCAGTCATCGCAGAAGCCGCAGGAGTCGCAGATGGTTATGGAGCAGCAGGGACCCTTATGGCATTCGCCGCACAGCTGGTCATCCTCGCCGATGTAGCACTTGGCGCAGGTGGAGCAGTGCGTATCCTCCATGCAGTCGGCGCATTTAAAGCACTCCTCGCACCAGTAGGGCGTGTCGCCCAGGCACAGACCACAGTCGTTGCAATGGGTCTCAACCCAGCAATCGTAGTTGCAGTCAATGGTGCAGAACAGGCAGTCGCACATATTCTCAGCCCAGTGGTAGTGATCGCAAGTAGGACATTCAAAGCCTTGGTCGTAGTCGTCCCAAAAGGCATGGGCGGGAACCGCCAGACCCGGCATCAGCGAGAGCAGCATCATAAGTACCAGCAGGATGCTGACGATGCGACTTCGTGTCTTCGTTTTTGTCATACTATCATTTCCTCCCTCAAAATCATTTTGAAGATTTGTCTATACGTTTTGTGTTGCCTGATTTAAACACTGTCGATGACCGAGGCAAAGTAGTTTTCGGATACCGAACCGAAGAGAAAAGCGTCTATCAGACCCTCGCGCTTTGCCTGCCGCACCTGCTCGGTCAACTCTCCGTCTGTATCATCATCCACAAAGAGAATGACACGGCAGTTTTCCGTGTTTCGTTTTACCTTGTCACAGATTGCCATTCGTTCTTTGAACATCCATGGCGAATACGCCTTGACCTCCATTAAGAGCACGTCCGGTCGATGCGTTTTGCACCACTCGGCGGTCGTGTCAGGCGATTCGGAGATCACGACCTGACAATCGTCCAGCTTCTGCATCAGCATTCGCTCCATGGTTTGCGCATGGATATCGCTCTGAATATCCAGCACGATCTTTTTCATCCTTCACCACCGCCTTGTCTATACACAACGATATTGATACACATTTTATTCTACGGATTTTTTAAGGCTTGTCACTGGCACAAGTGCCAGTAACGGAGCGAAAAAAATGCTTTTTCAAAATAATTCTGCCTTTTTTGCGCAAAGTACCCCTTGACCTGCTCGGTCAAGGGGTACTTTGCATTTATTCGTCCTTCAAAGTCGTTACCATGAGCTTATTTTCAATTGCGGTCGCCACGAGCGCCTCTCGGTTTTCAAACCCGCCTTTTCCCACCATATCGTCCAAATTCCAGCGAACGCCGTTTTTGGAGATGCCCAATTTATCGGCGATCTCCTGATAGGTGAAGCCCTTTATATAAAGGCGCAGTATGTCCAATTGCCGCGGCGAAAATTTATCGGACATTGTGCCCTCCATCTCGATGGCGGGTGAGGAATCGGGAAAGACCTTTTCGCCTGCCAGGGTGCGCTTTACCACGCTCATCAATTCCTCTGTACCGTGGTCTTTATACCACAGGCTGTCGGCTGCGCCCGCTTTCGCTCTTTGCAGCACCTGCGGATCGACAAGCGAGGTCACGGCTACTATCTTGATTTGCGGAAAAGCCTTTTTGATGCGCTCCGCGGCGGCAAGACCGGAGTGCTTGTGCTGCGTCTGCACATCCATAAGGACGAGCTTTACGGTGGCGTCGCAGTGCTTTTCCGCTTCAAAGGCGTCACGGAAAACGCCGACAAGATGAAACTCGCCGTCTGCCGCAAGACGATCGACAAAGTGCTTTTGGATGTACAGATCGTCCTCTACAAGTATGGTGCTTATCATAGCTCATTCTCCTTTTCGGGAATCGTGATGAGAAGCGCAAAGCGCGGCTCATGGGAAATATGCATCTCGCCGCCGTGGCTTTCAATGCTGTGGCGAAGCGCGGAAAGTCCGCTGCCCTCTCTTATCGGTCCCGTGGGCACTCTGCCGTTATTGGTTATGGTAATGTCGTGGCAATGATTGCGCTCGGCAATGCGGATATATACCTCATTCCCGTCTGCGTGCTTGATGCAGTTGGTCACGCACTCCTTGGCAGCGGCAACGGTCAGCGCCTCGGCGGCGGTATCGCGCGGAAGATAGCCCTCGACCTCAACGGCTACGCCGAGCTGCTTTGCGGTCTGCTGCACCTCCTGCATCGTGCCGACGGAGGTGACGCGGTTGCTTGCCAGCATACCGACGGCGTTTTGCAGGGCTTCGAGCTTTCTCTCGGTGTCCTCGCCGCTGCCGATGATGTCACGAATGGTCAGGAGGCTCCGCCCGATGGTATCGTGAATATAGACCTTTAGGTCAAGGCTTTCCTTCTCCTTGACATCGTCCTCCATGCGAGCGTACATCTTCCTGAGCTTTCGATTGACTTCTGCCAGTTCTTTATTTATTTCCTCTTGCTTTTGGTAGCCGTTATACAGCTCGGTTACATTGTGCGCCGTTATCTGCTGCCAGCGGTCATCGCTCTCCACGGTGATATTTTGTGTGCGAAACTGCCAGACGGTCTTGTCGGGCAGGATGTAGCAATCATCCTTGACGGTTACGGATCTGTCCGGCGCGCTCAGGGCATTTTCCATATCGCTTTTGATTTGCAGCTCGTGGCCGCAAAGGGCAAAGGACAGCCTGCGCATACGGTTGTTGCACAGGATGATCCTGCCGTTCGGGTCAGCAAAGCAGATGCCCATAGGCAGCTTATCGGTTGCTTCCTTAATGGAGAACGGCGAGAGCTCGTTCTTTTTACGACGGTATTCCCGCGGCAGAGCAATGGCAAAGTGAACTGCCGCAAGGAAAATGGCAGCGGCAAATATCAGCCACGGTGCGCCCAGCAGAAATGCGTCCCCGATATTATCGGGATCTGCCCGGGAAACGGAGAACAGCAGTGGGATCATCACCGCCATAACCGCCAGACTCAGCAGGCTGCGCACCGGCTTATTGCTGCGAAGAAGCTGATACATAAACAGCCCGATTTCAAGGACGATCTCCACAAGCATGATAAACGGCAGCATAGTCTGCCAAAATTCAGAAAGGGAAGAAAATGCACTCATTTCCTGTCACCTTCTTTCGCTTCAAATACAAGGCGCTGGTATTCCTCGTCATCCTCTTTTTCACAGCGGATACTGTCTCCGCTTGCCAAAGCGGAAAGGTCGGCCCTGCAGCACACATTCAGTGACAAGCGCAAGCCGTTTGCCTTTATGAGGCTTACCTGTATGCCTGTTAAATTCAAAATATCGGCTTCAATAACCGATTCGTAAAAATCAAATACAGCAGTCGCCGTTTTGCCGGAGAGCATGGAAAGAGACTCGTCCACATAGAGCGAGCTGCGGACGCCCAACAGCTTCAGCGTTTGGAGCGATTCATTGAAGGCACGGTGGAGTTCCGTTGCCGCTATTTTAATATCTCGGTCGGTAAGGAGCGTCAGATGCTTGCGGCGTTTAATATAGCTGCACAGCACGGCAATCTCGGCAAGGAGCGTTTTGGCGCTGTCGGGATCGGTGCTTGAGATTCGGCGGTATTCCTTAGTGAGCTCCGCAATGCGGTCGATCTGCGTCTGCGTAGCGGAACGCAGGAGGTCATACAGGCGGTTTTGCTCCTCCACCTTGCGGCGCTTGGCTTCACGCTTGTATTCATAACGGAGTATTTCGTTCCTGTCGGCAAGCTCGTCTGCAAGAAGCTCGGAGTTCTCCTTGATGTCACGCAAAGCCGACACATCCTCTGTCCATACGGCATAGCCGCCGTCAACGGGCATGGTGTGAACGGTCAAGCCGCCCATCGTGACCGGGCTTTGCTCGGCTTTTTTCATCGTTTCCTTTGAGATAGGCGCAGTGTTTACAGCTGCATACCGAACGGTAAAGTCCTTGTCAGTAATCTCTGCCGATGTGCCGACAGAGGAGGCAAACAAGTCCACATAACGGCTGTTTGAATGTATATATCCGCAGGCGATGCAAAACTCAAAGGTCAGAATATACATCACACTTTGGAACGCGGCAATATCGCCGAACAAGTGGAGCAGCCAATCCGCACCCGCATAGTAAAGTGCGCTGTAAACAATCGCCAGCAGCATAGGAACAATGGGAAGAAAGTGGAGCCTTCCTTTTTGCACACGGCCTTTGAAAAACATAATTACGAGTGCGGCAAAGGCACACAGCACCTGCCAGCCTGCAATCATGAAGTAGCCTATCGAGTAACCGTTGTTTTTGTCTGTCCACACGGCGGCGTCCTTCGGAAAGGTAAATACGAATTGGTGCATGTCATTTGTGAGCACGAGCAGAAGCAATACGCCGGAGATGATCCACAGAACCGACATTCCCTTGGGAAATTTGTATTCGTCCGGCTTTCCCAATGACATGGCAATCAGCAGTGCCAGCATAGGCACAAACAGCATGGGCAGATAGAACAGATACCACAGGTAACGGACGGCATCCGGCTGCCAAAATATAAAATACTTTGCCGAACGGACTACCATCCATATGATGAGCAGTACTGCGGTGACCGTCATAAACCTGCACACCTGCTTTTGCACGATCCGCTGACGGACGGAGAGCCCCCAGGCAGCGAATAGGCCAATATAGATAAAGCTGCGCAGATAGGAAAACAGCATCGGGTAGAAGCTGCCCCTGCCTACAATTCGGAAGCAATATGCCAGTATCACGGCAAGTACAGCGATGCCGCTTGTTATGATCGTATTCTTTTTCTGTTCGGTCATAAACAGACCCCATTTCGCCTTCATTCGTTCTTGTTTTTCCTTGGGTATACCTTTTCAAATTAAACTATAGCGTAAATCCGTCTGTTTCTCAACTGCTTCTTACGAGGCTTTGCACAAAAGCCACAGTTTTGCTCTTGATGTTATTGAGTTTGTAGATATGAGCAATCAGCGTTATCGCACCGAGGATGGCAAACATAACTGCGGCAACGGTGATTAAAGCTGCAATGTTTGGCATTCGGTTTCCTCCTGTTCGTCACATAATAAGTCCTCGTTCCAATCTTTGAATTCGGGAACGAGGATTTCGTGTTTTATGCCCTGTATAAAGAGTTTGTCGGATATTCTTTTGTTCGCCGCCTGACCTCGGCATCGTTGCCCATGCAGAGACAGACGGTGTCGATATTGGAATTCGCTTTCAGCATTTGAAACAGCACCTGATCCCCGGCACAGCGGGCGGCAGCGTAGCTGTGACTGCGCCAATTTTCCTTGTGCAGAGAAATAAAGGACAGCATATCTGATTTCTCCTTTTTAGGGTAATAAAAAAGGCAGATAGATTTTTGCTTTCTATCTGCCTGTGTATCTGATATTTACTTTTCGGGAGTTCAAGTCTATCCACAAAGGGAAAACGGCGATTTTACATCTGTGTTTTGGTACAGAGAAAAATCGCCGTTTGGGTAGCAAAAAAGCCCGATATATTCGGGCTTTTCGCAGGAGACATCTTTTTTGCCTCCACATTATGGTCGGAGTGGCGAGACTTGAACTCGCGGCCTCATGGTCCCGAACCATGCGCGCTACCATCTGCGCTACACCCCGATGCAGCTTTTTCATTATAATGATAACGCGCACGGTTGTCAAGTATCATTTTTCATTTTTGCAGAGAAATATGCGAAATTTGTCGATTCTTGTTTTCGGAAGAAATGTTTCTTTCTGTTATTTTCATCTTGACAGCATTCCGGAATCCCACTATAATAAAACCACTGCGGTCAGCCCTGTCTTGCAAACTTTGCTGACTACATCCTTGGAGACTGTGCACTGCTGCCAGTCTCCTTTTTTCTTTCTTTCAATGCTGCGAAAATATAAAAATGCCGCGACGTTTGTCGCGGCATTTTTATGGTGGACGATACAGGACTCGAACCTGTGACCCTCCGCACGTCAAGCGGATGCTCATACCAGCTGAGCTAATCGTCCGTGTCAGCGTTGGTTATTCTAACGCATCTGCATCCTTTTGTCAACCCTTTTTTTCGACGGCCCCGATTATTTTCGGAGCCGTCGAACATGGGGCGCTTTACTTCGCCGTGATATAGACTGTGCAGTCAGCCTTCACGCCGCCGCACTCGGCCGTGATCGTCGTCGTGCCTTTGCCCACGCCGGTCACGACGCCCTTGTCGCTGACGGTGGCAATGGATTCGTCCTTACTCGACCACGTGACAGTCTGATCGCCGCCGGCCGGATAGATCGTCGTACTCAGCGGCACCTCATCGCCGACCTTGGCCGCGAACTCCGTGCGCTTGCTGCCGAGGAACGTGATGGTGATGCTCGTGACCGACGGAGTCGGCGTCGGAGTCGGGGTCGGCTCCGGTGTGGGTGTCGGCGTGGCGACCGGCGCGGCACTGGAAACCGTCGCCGGCGGGGTCGGCTCGGCAGCGCTCGGGGTATTTTGACTGGCGTTCAGGCTCACGGTGATGAGCACGATGACGGCAGCCACGACCGCGAGGAGCAAAATGCCGCCGAACAGCATCTGCCACTTCGTATTGACCGCAGCGTGCTCCGCCGCCGGCGTGCCCGCATTTTCACTGGACGTGCGCAGCGGTATGCGCTCTGCGGATTTGCTGCGTCCCGTACCGCAATATGGACAGCGGCTGCGCAGGCCGGAATACTCGCGCCCGCAGCGCCGGCAGGTGATCTTGGGAATGACGCTCATGAGAAGCCTCCAATATGTAAAGATTTGATACGCATTTGTTTTCCCTATCATACACTGTTCGGTTTTTTTCGTCAAGAGGGAGAGCCTGCCGCTCCCCCCTCTTGCGCGGCGCATCAAAACTGCGTCTGCACCCCGCCGGACACGTCCGATGTCTGGATGCGTTCCTGCTGCCCGGTGCGGGCATTGACGGCGATGACGCAGCGCTGCCCATCGTCCGTTTCGCACAGGTACTCATAGCACAGCGTCTCCCGCGCGCCGTAGAGCCGGAGAAATGCCGTGCGCGTGTCCACGACCTGCAGCGCGCCGGGCACGGCCGCCTGTCCCGCTTCCGCGCCGATCGTATCGGCCGGGAGCGTGCGCGCCCGGTGCGTGTCTAGATACGATGCCGACGAGAAGCCGCAGACCGTCCCGTCGTCGAGCCGGACGCGCACGCGCAGCTGATCCGCCGTGCACAGAACACCGTCCTGCACATAGCAGAACGTGCAGATGAGTGACTGCCCCGCGTCCTCCGTGTCAATCAGGCGCATGCCGTCATAGCCGCGCGCGCGCAAAAACGCCGCGGCCGCTTCTGCCGCCTCATCGGTCGAAAGCGCCGGTTCGCCGCCGGCACAGGAGGAGTAATAGCGCAGCACTTCCCCGCCGGAGACCGTGACCGCGATATAGGACGTATCGTCCCCGTCGTCGATGTCAAAGTTCCAGCACGGTACGGCGCCCTCCGAGCGGCCGGTCGCCTGCAGGCGCGCCGCATCCAGGTCCAGAAAGGCCGCGGCCGCAGCCTGCGCCTGCTCCTCCGTGACCTCGTCGCGGCCCGCCAGCATGGCATAGTCCGCCGCCGTGCGCACCTGATAGCTGCCGTCCGTAATCGGGAGCGGCAGCTCCTCAAACGAATCGGCCAGCGCCGCAAGCTCCACTTCGAGCGTATCGGACAGGTCCGCCTCCGATCCCAGGTTTTCCAGTGACTCCGTGCTGCGCACGTGCGCCGTCGTCGTGACCGCGCCGTCATAAAGCGACTGGCCAAGCGCCGCGAGCTGTGTGCTCAGCTGCTTTGTTGCATCGGAAAAGGCGCGCAGATGCTCCAGCTCCTCGGATGTGAACGTTCTGCCCTCCGCCGCATTGCGCGAGAGCGTGCGCGCGTAGTCCCCGGCAAGGGCGATGTTGCGCGCGATGCGCTCGAGCGCATGCGAATTGACCGGCAGCACGCCAAGCGCCATCTCTGCCGTCTGCGCATTGCTATAGATATCCGTGCAGACCGTGCACTCCATGGCCGCCGTCGTTGCATACAGGCTCTTTTGCAGCGAGCTGTCGAGCTCCTGCACGGCGTTGAGCACCTCGCCGTAAGCGTGGCGGTAGTTGGCATCCATGGCCGTCTGGCGGCGGTTGGCATCCGTGCGGCAGGCGATCAGGCCGACCGCAAGTGCCGCGACGAGCGCCGCCGTGTAGGAAATGATGAGCACGCGCGTTTTTTTCTTCATAGCAAAACACCCCTTCCGGACTAGTGTTGCCGGAAAGGGTGGTTTTGATGTGCAATTTTTCTCAGTCGGCGATCTGCAGCGTCTGCGCCGAGGCAAGCAGGCTCTCATACCAGCCCGTCGGCGCCGTTCCCGCCCGGAAGAGCACGACCGAAATGCAGCCATACGCCGTCGGGATCAGGTATGCCTCGAGCTGCCTTTGCACCGTGGCACCGTTGACGCCGTAGGCATTCAGATCTCCAAGCTTGACCTGACCAAGCGACTCCGTCGTTGCGATCGTGCCGTAGTCATTGAGAATCGTACCCGCAAGCGTCTGTGCGTCCGCGCCCGGGTGATAACCGATCTCCAGATAGGCGTCCATGCTCGCATCATCCGCGCGGGCAAAGCAGCACTTGCCGTCCATTTCCGTGCTCAGAAACACGGAAGTATCCAGATACAGCGAGAAATCCGGGCCGCCACGCTGGGCAAACGAGCCGGTCACGAGCTGCATAGTCTTATCCTCGCCGCCGACGGAAACTGCCTGCTGGGCGTCCCGCGACGGGGCCTGTCCACTGCCAAGGATCAGCTCCGGCTCGTCGGAAAACGGAAACTGCGGCAGATTTGTCGCGGCCGGGGCCTCCGGTGCAGACTTGTGGATGCGGATGCCGGCTGCGTTGACCACGATCAGCGCGATCGCAAGCAGCACGACCACGACGGCCATGACGATGACCGCCCGCTCCACGCCCGTGCGTTTTTTCATGCCGCTCACCCTTCCAGTTTGGCGATGCCGGCGTCGATCCGGCGCAGGGTCTCGTCCCGGCCGAGGATGCGGCAGATCTCCACCGCGCCGCCGGGCGTCACCGCGCGGCCGGACACCGCAATGCGCACCGGCCACATTACCTTCGCGTTTTTTACTTCCAGCCGCTCGGCCAGATCCTTCATGGCCGCAAGCAGCGTCTCATCATCCCACGCCGGGAGCTCGGCGAGCAGCGGGCGCACCGTTTTGAGCATCTCGAGCGAGACGGCGGGGTCGGTCTTGGACTTCTTATTGGTATAGAGCGCGATGTCATACTCCGGCAGAGCGTCGAAGAAATCCACCTTCTCCGGAATGTCCGTGAGCACCTCGCAGCGCTGCTGCAGCAGCGGCGCGATCTGCGCGGGATCGATGGCGGGGTTTTTCACCGTCTGGCGGATATAGGGTGCGGCCACGGCGGCGAACTGCTCCGGCGTCATGGCGCGGATATACGCGCTGTTGAAGTACTTGAGCTTGTCGATATCGAAGATGGCCGGAGATTTGGAGATACCCTTGATGTCGAACGCCTCCACGAGCTCGGGCAGCGAATAGATCTCCCGCTCGCCGCCAGGCGCCCAGCCGAGCAGCACCACATAGTTGACCACAGCCTCCGACAGGTAGCCCTGCGCGATCAGATCCTCATACGACGGGTCGCCGTGGCGCTTGGACATCTTGTTGTGCTGGTCGCGCATGACCGGCGAGCAGTGGATATACTTCGGGATCTCCCAGCCGAAGCCCTCATAGAGCAGGTTATATTTCGGCGTGGACGACAGGTACTCCGACCCGCGCACAACGTGCGTGATGCCCATGAGATGGTCGTCGATGACGTTGGCAAAGTTATACGTCGGCAGACCGTCGCGCTTGATGAGCACCTGATCGTCGAGCGTATCGTTATCGACCGTGATGTCGCCGAAGATCTCATCATGGAACGTGGTCTTGCCCTCGCGCGGGATCTTCTGACGGATGACATAGGGCTTGCCGGCCGCGAGATTGGCCGCGATCTCTTCCTCGCTCAGGCGCGAGCAGCGGCCGTCATATTTGTGGATGACCGCGCCGTCGGAAACATTTTCTTCGGCGGCATCGTCCTTATCGCAGAAACAGCGGTAGGCGTGGCCGCGCGCGATGAGCAGCTCGGCATATTCTTTATAGAGCCCACGCCGCTCGGTCTGGACATACGGGCCGACCGGGCCGCCGACATCCGGGCCTTCGTCATGCGTCAGGCCGCAGGCGCGCATGGTGCTGTAAATGACATCGACCGCGCCCTCGACATAGCGCCCCTGATCGGTGTCCTCAATGCGCAGGATGAACTTGCCGCCGGCGTGCCGCGCGATCAGGTACGTATACAGCGCCGTGCGCAGATTGCCGACGTGCATATAGCCCGTCGGGCTCGGTGCAAAACGGGTGCGCACCTCGCCGTGCGGGATGCGCTGCTCCATGTCTTCAAACCACTTTTGATCTTTCATATTCTCTGTATCCTCCGGATAGATGATTCCTAAATTATTTATATCTTATTTTACATCGCATGGATTGTCAAGGAACTTTCTGTGTTGTATTCCACCACAGGTTGTGGTACAATATTCGAACAAATACGAATTTTCAGCACGACAGTTAAGGAAGTAATCAAAATGGAAGAAAAAACAGCAAAAAAAGTGATGCTCTCCGGCATCCAGCCCTCCGGTGATCTGACGCTCGGGTCTTATCTGGGCGCGATCAAAAACTGGAGCGAGCGCGCCGAGATCTTTGACTGCTATTATTTCATGGCCGACCTGCACTCGATCACCGTGCGGCAGAACCCCGCCGACCTGCGCCGCCGCACCATCGAGCAGCTCGCGCAATACATTGCCTGCGGTCTCGACCCGGAAAAGAACACGCTCTTCATCCAGAGCCATGTGCCCGCGCACACCCAGCTCGGCTGGGTGCTCAACTGCTACACCATGTTCGGCGAGCTCTCGCGCATGACGCAGTTCAAGGACAAAAGCGCCAAAAACGCCGAGAATATCAACGGCGGCCTGTTCACCTACCCCGCCCTGATGGCGGCGGACATCCTGCTCTATCAGCCGGACTATGTCCCCGTCGGCAGCGACCAGAAGCAGCACGTCGAGCTCTGCCGCGACGTGGCCACCCGGTTCAACAACATCTACGGCGACGTGTTCAAGATCCCCGAGCCGTACATTCCGAAGGTCGGCGCGCGCGTCATGAGTCTTGTATCGCCGGAAAACAAAATGTCCAAATCTGACAAAGACCCCAACGGTACCGTGTACCTGCTTGATCAGCCGGACGTGATCATGCGCAAGTTCAAAAAGGCCGTCACGGACTCCGACACCGAGCGCTGCGTGCGCTATGACCTGGCGAACAAGCCCGGCGTGTCCAACCTCATGAGCATCTACTCCGCCTGCACCGGCAAGACCTTCGAGGAGATCGAGGCGGAATTTGACGGCAAGGGCTACGGCGCGTTCAAGCCCGCCGTCGGCGAGGCAGTCGTCGAGACGCTGCGCCCCATCCGCGAGGAGAGCGAGCGCCTGCTCAAGGACAAGGCCTACCTCGAGAGCGTCTACAAGGCCGGCGCGGAAAAGGCGTCCTACATTGCCAACAAAACGCTGCGCAAAGTCTATAAGAAGGTCGGCTTCGTCGCCAAATAATACTTACATTATTGGAGATCAGTTCTCATGTTTCTTAACACTGCTGTCTGGATCAAAGTCATGCTTGCGATCCTCATCGCGTTCGTGGTCAGCTTTGCGCTGACGCCGGTCGTCAAGATCCTGGCGCAAAAAGTCGGCGCCATGGATGTACCGGGCGAGGCCCGGCGCGTGCACGATCACCCAATCCCCCGCATGGGCGGTCTGGCCATCTTTCTGGGCTTCATCGTGTCGATGCTCCTGTTCGTGGACATCACGCAGGAGGTGCGCGGCATTCTGCTCGGGTCGATCATCATCGTCATCACCGGCGTGATCGACGACATCATCTCCCTGCGTGCGTGGACGAAGTTTCTGATCCAGATCCTCTCCGCCGTCATCGCCGTGCTGCACGGCGTGGTCATCAACGTCGTGTCGAACCCGAACGTGTTCAGTAGCCAGGAGGCCATCGTCCTTGGATGGCTCGCCATTCCGCTGACCGTGCTGTGGATCGTCGGCATCACGAACTCCGTCAACCTGATCGACGGACTGGACGGTCTGGCCGTCGGCGTGTCGACCATCAGCTGCGTGACCATTCTGGTCGTGGCGCTGCTCGTGTCGGAGCCGAATGTGGCGCTCATCGTCGCGGCGCTCGCCGGCGCGTGCATCGGCTTCATGCCCTACAACCTCAACCCTGCCCGCATTTTCATGGGCGACACCGGTTCCCTGCTGCTCGGCTACGTGCTGGCAACGGTGTCGGTGCTCGGGTTGTTCAAGTTCTACGCAATCGTCACGTTTGTCGTGCCGGTGCTCGCGCTGGCCGTGCCGCTGTCGGACACGCTCTTCGCGTTCTGCCGCCGCATCCTGCACGGACAGAGCCCGTTTCACGCCGACCGCGGCCATTTTCACCACAAGCTCATGGATCTCGGTCTGAACCAGAAGCAGGCCGTTGCGATCCTCTATGCCATCAGCGCCACGCTCGGCCTCGCCGCCGTCGTGCTCACGACAAAGGGATCTATCCGCATCGCGCTGCTCATCCTCGCACTGCTGATCGGCTTTGTCGTGTGCGCCTTCATCCGCAAGAGCGTGCACAAGCACCACATTGACGTGGAGCTGCAGGAGGCGCAGGAAGCAGCCGAAGCAGCCGAAGCAGCCGAACAGGCAAACGACGCCGCTGCCGCCGAAGCACCTGCACAGGAGGTCAACGATGAGCAAACGCATTAAAGTCATGTCCGTTTTCGGCACGCGGCCGGAAGCGATCAAAATGGCGCCGCTCGTGCTGGAGCTGCAAAAGCATCCCGAGATCGAGAGCATCGTGTGCATTACGGCGCAGCACCGGGAAATGCTCGACTCCGTCATGGACTGTTTCGGCATTCGTGCCGACTACGATCTCAACATCATGCAGCAGGGGCAGGATCTGACCGCGATCACAACGCGCGTGCTTGAGCGGATGCGCGAAGTGCTCGGTGAGGTGCAGCCGGACATCGTGCTTGTCCATGGCGACACCACGACGACGTTTGCCGGCGCGCTCGCCGCGTTTTACGCCAAGATCCCCGTCGGCCATGTCGAGGCCGGTCTGCGCACGTACGACCGCTGGTCTCCCTTCCCGGAGGAGATGAACCGCTCGCTCGTCGGCCGCATTGCCACGCTGCACTTCGCACCGACCGCAAACAACGCCCACAACCTCGAGCGCGAGGCCGTGGAGGGCGATATTTTCGTCACCGGCAACACCGTGATCGACGCCATGGCCTACACCGTCCGCGGGGAGCAGTTCGTCTCGGACGAGCTGCGGCAGGTCGATTTTTCGCGCCGGGTCATCGCCATGACCTGCCATCGGCGCGAGAACTACGGCCAGCCCATGCGCAACATCTTCACCGCCGTGCGCCGCCTGGCGCTCAACTATCCGGATGTCGAGATCGTCTATCCCGTGCACCTGAGCCCGGTCGTGCGCAGCACGGCGGAGGAGCTGCTCGGCGGCGTGTCGAACATCCGGCTCATCGCGCCGCTTGACGCCGTGGACATGCACCGGCTCATGGCGCGCAGTTACATGGTCATGACCGATTCCGGCGGCATTCAGGAGGAAGCACCCGCACTCGGAAAACCCGTGCTCGTGCTCCGGCGCGAGACGGAGCGGCCGGAGGCCGTCACTGCCGGCACCGTCAAGCTCGCCGGCACGGACACGGAGGAGATCTACCGTCTGGCTGCCGAGCTGCTGGACGATCCGGCCGCCTATGACCGGATGGCCAAGGCCGTCAACCCCTATGGCGACGGGCGGGCCTGCCCGCGCATCGCGCAGGCGATCCTGAGCCATTTTCTCGGCGCACAGCCGCCCGAGCCGTTTGTGCCCGCGCACTAAAGAAACAGCATCCCGCCGAGGATGAACAGCAGCTCCTTGTCGCCGCTCTCGCGGTACATGAGGTATAACACCAGGATCAGCAGCAGATCCTCGCTTTCGAGGTCTGCGAGCGAAAATTTCTGCAGCAACTGCTGCAAGCCGCCGCCGGGCAAGCCCGGCGGCGGCTTGTTGTTTCCGGCAGGCGGCGCGGGCGGGCGCGGACGGATAGACGGCTGCGGCGCATCCGGCACGCGCTCGACCCGGCCACTGTTGCCCTGATAGCGATTATACATGGTCGTCCCCCTCCAAGTCCTCGGCGGCGAGCTCGGCAAGCGACGCAAGCCGCGCGAGCTTCATGGCGCGGTCGATCTTGCGCCGGCGCTTCTCAGCCAGATAGGGCTTCATGGCCTCGAGCAGGTGGCGGTTGGCGGAATCGTGCCCGCCGCCGCGCAGCGCCGACATCATCCGGCGCAGCTGCCCCATATCGACGTCGAGCTCCGGCTCCGGTGCGGACGGCGGCGCTTGCTTGCCGCCGTCGCCCAGGATCGAGGATGCCAACTGCGCGATCTTGCCGAACTGCTTCGGATCATTGAGCAGCGCGTCGAGCTTCTCCCCGATCTCATCCATCCTGCATCGCGTCCTTTACTTTTCCGGCCAGACGCTGCCCAGTGTCCGTGCTGAGCACCTGCGTGAGGATCTGCCGCAGTGTCTCGGTGTCCCCTGCGCGCGCCGCCTGCTCGATCTTCTGCGCATCGAGCGCACCGGCCAGCTTCTGCCCGTCGGTCGAGTCGGCGATCTCCTGCAGGCGCTGCAGGCGTCCGTCGCGCGCGAGCTGGTTTTTCAGCGCATCCAAGTCCTTCATATCGGTCACGCTCCATTCGGGGCGGCTTGACTTTGCAGGCCGTGTCCCGTATAATGCGGATGGCCCGGCCGTGCCGGGTATCCTGCTTTTATTGTATTCTATGAGCAATGCAGAGGTGACTTGCCACGAAGATCCTTGTTTTTTCCGATTCACACGGCCGTACGCTCGGCATGGTGCGCGCCATCCGGCAGCAGCAGCCGGACGCCGTGTTCCATCTCGGCGACTGCGAGCGCGACACGCAGCGGCTGGAAAAAGAGTTTCCGGACCTGCCGCTCTATCGTGTGTGCGGCAACTGCGACCGCGAACCGGTCAACCCCGAGGTGCTGCAGCTCACGCTCGACGGCGTGAAGTTCTTTCTCACGCATGGGCACCGGTACAGCGTGAAGTATACGCTCGACGCCCTGCTCAATGCCGCCTATTTCGCGGGCGCGGACATGGTGCTCTTCGGGCACACGCACCGTGCCATGAACGAGACCATGCAGGGGCTGTACGTCGTCAACCCCGGCACGGCAGGCGTTGGAGCGCTCTGCACATACGCCTGCATCGAGACGGAAAACGGCGCGATCCGTACCGTCGGCATCCACGCCATTCCGGAAGCATAAAGCATAAAATATACGCCCCCGGCAGTCGCCGGGGGCGTATTCTGTGCCGTGTTTACTTTTCGCGGAACGTCACGTAGAGCGTGTGGTTGCTGTCCACGTTCATGAAGGAATAGCTCGTCAGGGGCAGGACCGTCGTGCCGTCGATGACCAGCGTTGCGACCTCGTAGCCGTCCTTCGGCGTGATCGTAAACGACACGCTGCCGCCCTCGGCCACCTTCTGATTGCCGCTCGGGCTGACGCTGCCGCCCGCGCCGCACGTGACGGTGACGGTGTACTCCTTCTTCTCCGGGCCGGCCGAGATGGAGACCTGGATCGTCGTGCCCGGCTTGACCATCGTGCCGCCGACCGGGTTCTGGCGTGCAACGGAGCCCTTACGCACGTTGTCGTCATAGACCGTGCCGCTCTCCTCGACGGTGACGCCGAGGCTCTTGGCCGTCGCCTGCGCCTGCTCGAGCGTCAGGCCGACGAAGCTCGGAATGGCGACCGGGGTGTCCTCCGGCGCCGTGGGCTGCTCCTTCGGGCCGAGCGAGACGACGAACGCGACCGTCTGCCGGTGCTTGAGCTGCGTGCCCTCATTGACGTCCTGCCGGATGACGATGCCCTTGGTCTCGTCGCTGTTTTCATAGGTAATGCTCGGCTCGGCGTCCAGCTCCGCAAGCTGCGCCTTGGCCGACTCCTCCGTCTGGCCGACGAGGTTCGGCAGGATGCGCTCATTGCCTTTATGAAAATTGAACACGCCGGACAGCGCGCAGATCACGACCGTGACCAGGGCGAGCACCGCCGAGATCGCCGTGATCGTCAGCCGTTTGCGCTCGCTCATGCGCCGGACGCCGTGACGGCGGCGTGTGGTTGTCTGTCTGCTCATATTTTTTCCTCCGGGATCGACAGGATGGATAGCAATTTCAAAGAAACAAGTATATAATAACATAGACGCAGCGTTTTGACAAATGTTCGTTTCTGGGAGGATCTTGACATGAAAAAAATCGCACTCGTGACCGGAGCGTCCCGCGGCATCGGCAAGGCGACCGCGCTGGCGCTGGCCCGCGACGGCTGGACGGTACACGTGAACTATATTCAATCCCGCGCGGCCGCCGAGGCGGTCGCCGCGCAGACCGGCGGCATGGCCATCTGCGCCGATGTGAGCGACGGACAGGCTGTCGAAGCCATGTTCGAGAAAATTGGACCTGTGGACCTGCTGGTGAACAACGCCGGCGTCGCGGTCTACGGGCTGCTGACGGATCTCGACCCGGCCGTCTGGCAGCGGCTGTTTGACGTGAATGTCACGGGTATGTATAACTGCTGCTGCTGCGCGATCCCGCCGATGGTGCATGAAAAGGCCGGACACATCATCAACCTCGCCTCCATCCTCGGCACGAACGGCGCCTCGTGCGAGGTGGCCTACTCGGCCACGAAGGGCGCGGTCGTCGCGTTCACGAAGGCGCTGGCAAAGGAGCTCGGCCCGTCCGGCATCCGCGTCAACTGCGTCGCCCCCGGCTGCATCGACACGGACATGATCGCAAACCTCAGCCCCGAGGACAAGGCGGAGCTGGCCGACAGCACCGCCCTGTGCCGCATGGGCACGGCAGAAGATGTGGGCGATGCGATCGCGCTGCTGGCAAGCGAGCGCGCCCGCTTCGTGACCGGACAGGTGTTCGGCGTGGACGGCGGACTGCTGATCTGAACCAGACAGCGCAAAAAACAGGTGCATACCGGATCGGTATGCACCTGTTTTGGCTTTTATTCCGCCGCCGGCGTGCTGGGCGCTGCATTGCCGGGCGTCGTGGACTTGTTGCGGCCGCGCCCGCCGCGATGGCGGCGGCGATGGCCGTCGGCGCGTTTTTCGCCGTTCGGCGCCGCGCCCTCGGCCGGCTTGGGCGGCTGCGCCTTGGCGCGGCTGCGCTCAGCGTTCTCGCCCGCTGGCTTGTCCCCCGGCTTGCGCGCGCCGGATTTGCGGTTGGGCTGAGACTTCTGCCGCGGCTGACCCTTGGACTTTGCACCCTCCTGCGCCGCCTTCGGCGCAGCCTGAGCGTCCGCGGGCTTCTTCCCGCCGTGGCCGCGTGAGCGGCGGCGCGGGCGTTTTTTCTTCTCGCCGGATTCGGGCGTGCGTGCACGCTCCGGCTTCTTGTCGCCGTAGACCTCGTCGGCAAAAAGCTGCGGCAGCGCCCAGGGATCCTCTTTCGGCTCCTCTTCGCGCACCGGCTTCGGCCGGCCCTTGAGCAGGGACGGCAGCGGCTCGCCCGGCTTCGGGCGGCCGCCGGGGATCACGGCGATCTCGTCAGCCTGATAGTTTTTGAAAACATCCTCACCCTGACCGTCGAGCTTGACCTTCAGGCTGCTGCGCAGGATGTTCACGGACGACACGGTCCCGTAGCCCGCGGGCGTCTCGACAAAGGCGCCGACCTTCGGCACGGCCTTGACCAGCTCCTCATACGCCGCCTGCTCATAGCGCAGGCAGCACATCAGACGACCGCACGCGCCGGAGATCTTCGACGGGTTGAGCGACATGGACTGCACCTTCGCCATCTTCGTGGACACGGGCTGAAAGTCGTCCAGGAACTGACTGCAGCAGTACGGGCGGCCGCAGATGCCGATGCCGCCGAGCATCTTCGCCTCGTCGCGCACGCCGATCTGGCGCAGCTCGATGCGGTTGCGGAACACGGAGGCCAGATCCTTGACCAGCTCGCGGAAATCCACACGCCCGTCGGACGTGAAGAAAAACATGGTCTTGTTGCCCTCGAAGCTGCACTCCACATCGACAAGCTTCATGTCCAGGCCGTGCTCGGCGATCTTCTGCTTGCAGATGGCAAACGCCTCTTTTTCGCGGCGGCGGTTGATCTCCTCAATGCGCAGATCGTCTTTCGTGGCGATGCGCGCCAGCGAACGCAGCGGCTGCACGACCGTCTCGTCCGGCACCGCATGACTGCCCTGCACGCACTCGGCCAGCTCCAGCCCGCGCGACGTCTCGACGACCACTTTCTCGCCCGTGCGCACGGCAATGCCGTGCGGGTCAAAGAAATAGACCTTGCCGCGGTTTTTGAATTTTACACTGATTACTTCTGTCAATTTGATATCCTCACTTCTGAACTTTCGCCTGTACGCCCGAAACGGACAGCAGGCCAAAGATATGCTTCGTGCCGACATTGGCGCGGCGGTAGCGCTCGCAGGTCTCCAGCAGGCGAAGCTGCTGCGCGCACAGCGCCTGCGGCAGCACCGTCTCGTCCGGCTCCGCCAGCAAGTGCACCAGCCGGTGCTGCACGGCGGGGAGAAATGCCGAGAGCGTCTGCGCATCCATGCCCTCCTGGGCAAGACACCAGCGCAGGAGCGTCAGCCGATCCTGCGACGCGACCGCGCGCAGATAGGCCTCCGCCAGGGTGCGGATCTCGTCCGATTCCTGCAGCTGCTCCGTCGGGTCGCGCAGCAGTGCGCAGCGCGAGCGCACCGTCGGCAGCAGCAGCTCCGGGCTCGCGGCCGCGAGGATGAACGCCGCGCTCTGCGGCGGCTCCTCCAGCAGCTTCAAAAACGCATTCTGCGCGCTGAGGTTCATCGTGTCCGCCTGACGCAGAACATAGACTTTCTTTTCCGCCTCGCTCGGCAGAATGTACGCCGTGGCCGCGACACCGCGGATCTGGTCGACCTTGATTTCCGGCCGTTTGCCAGTATCGTCCGGCGCGATATAGATCACATCCGGGTGCACACCGTCATAGACCTTGCGGCAGTCCCGGCACGTCCGGCACGGACGCACACCGTCACTGCGGCAGAGCATGGCCGCCGCCAGATCGAGCGAGAGCCGGTCGCGCGCCTGTTCCGACTGGGATGCGACAATATACGAATGCAGCAGGTGCTCCTGCGGTTGAAATTGCAGCATACGCGCGCTCCTTTCCGGCATACATTGTTTATTTTACCCGCTGCGGCCGGATTCGTCAATCACTATTGCATTTCCAGAAATAAAAAAAGCAGGCAGCACCGGCTGCCTGCTTCTCTTACGTAAGATCTCAAGCGTTCTTCTCGAGGTAATCCACGACCTGACGGACGGTGGTCAGCTCGGCCGCTTTCTCGTCCTCGATCGTGATGCCGAACGCATCCTCGATCGACATGACCAGCTCCACGACGTCGAGCGAATCCGCGCCGAGATCGTCCGCGATGTTCGTGTCCATGGTGATGGTGTTTTCATCCACCTCAAACTGATGGGCGAGCAGCTGTCTCACTTGTTCAAACATAATACCGTTTCCTCCTAAATCTCTCGTCAGCTCCACTCACGGCTGACCGGTTTGTTGCTGGGGCGCTGCGGCTTCTCATAGGAGACCACAACGCGGCGGTTCGGCTCGGTACCGGTCGAACTCGTCGTCACGCCTTCGTAATCCTGCAGCGCCGTGTGGATGACGTGGCGCTCGTAGGAATTCATCGGCTCAAGCGCCATGCTGCGCTTGTACTTGATCGCCTTGGCGGCCATTTTCTCCGCCAGACGCACAAGCGACTCCTCTCGCTTGGCGCGGTAGCTCTCGGCGTCGACACTGATGTGCATGTGCTTATCGCTGCCGCGGTTGACGGCATAATTGGTCAGGTGCTGGATCGCGTCGAGCGTCTCGCCGCGGCGGCCGATGACCGCGCCCATGTTGCTGCCGGACAGGTTCACGTTCACGCCGCCATTTTCACGCGCGGTGATCTCGATCTCCGCCTGGATGCCCATGTGCTCGAGCAGGCCGCTGACAAATGCGCGGATGCGCGCATAGCTCTCCGGCTCGTCCGCTGCCGCTGCGGGAGCGGCAGGTGCGGCCGCAGGCTGCTCCTGTGCGGTCGGAGCCGCAGCCGGAGCTTCCGCAACGGTCTCGGGCTCCTCATCCGGCGCCTCATACTGCACGCGGACGACCGCGGGACTGGCGCCGATGCCGAGGAAACCAGACTTGGCGCGCTCCACGATCTCAACGGAAACATCATCCCGGTCAAGGCCAAGCTCCTCGAGCGCGGCGGCGATCGCCGCCTCTTCCGTCTTGCCGGACTTTTCCAGTGTTTTCAACATCATTCAGTACTCTCCTGTTTTCCTTCGGGGGCTTCGGCGGCCGGCGTCTGCTCCGCTTCGGAAGTGGCGGCCTGCCCCTCTGCATAATGGTCCCGCGCATAGGCACGGCCGCGCGCATAGCGGCGGTTGCCGACCTGGGACTCCGGCGCAGCCGCCTGCTCGACGCCGAGACGCTCGCGGCGGGCAGCACGCTCCTCGCGCATCGCTGCGGCCTTGCGCTCGTCATCCTTCTGCTTCTGGCTGGCCTGGATCTTCTTCTTGCTGGTGTTGGGGTTGACGACGGTCTCGCCGGCAGCCTTCAGGCGCTCGGTCTCGAGACGCTTGCGCTCAAGCTCCGCGTCGCGCTCTTTTTCGCGCGCGATCCGCTCGGCATCGAGCTTATCGAGCTGCTTGTTGAAAACCTTCGTCAGGCTGACATCACGCAGGATGCCAAGGATGCTGTTGACGATCCAGTAAATGCCCAGTGCGGCCGGCATCGTATAGCAGATCCACAGCGACACGAGCGGCATCATGATCATCATGGTCTTGTTGGTCGTAGCGGCCTGCTGCTGATTGGCAGCGGGCTGCGGCGTCATCGCCGTGCTGATCTTCATGGACAGCCACGACAGCACCGCCGAGACGATCGGGATCAGGAACAGGCCCAGAGCCGGAAGCCAGACGGCTTTGTTGCTCCAGTCAAACGTCCAGATCTTGAACGAGGGCTGCTGGCCCATGTTCAGGCCGATGAACGAATAGTCGATATCCAACAGTTTGCCAGAGAAATCACCGAGCGCGCCGGTCACGGCGTCCCAGTTCTGATGGATCAGGTCGGCGATCTGGATCTCCTGATAGGCGGACTTTGTCTGTGCGACATAGCCCGCGTTGGTCGTGACCCAGTCGGTCAGCTGCGTGACAGCGTCCGCGCTCAGGCTCATCATCTTCGTCAGCGGCTGACGGATAACGCTGTAGAGCGCGATCAGGATCGGGAACGGGATCAGGCTCCAGAGGCAGCCGGACATCGGGTTGATCTTCTCTTCCCGATAGAGCTTGGCCATCTCTTCATTGAGCTTTTGCTGGTTTCCCTCGTGCCGGCGCTGAAGCTCTGCGATCCGCGGCTGAAGGCGGCTGGTGCGCATCATGCTCTTCTTGCTCTTGGCCATGAACGGAAGCAAAATCAGGTTCACGACGACGCCGAAGAGGATGACCGCCCAACCGTAGCTGCCGGTCAGCTCATAGAGTGCTTTGAGCAGCCAGGCAAAGGGTGCAGTAATCCAGGACATAAGACGACTCCAATTCTTAAATTCTTAGGATTTCCCGGTCATGGCACCGGGTCATAAAATTCATGCTCACCCGTATGGAACGGGTGGCACCGACATATGCGCTTGATGGCCAGCCACGAGCCCTTGAGCGCTCCGTATTTCTGCAGAGCCTCGAGCGCATATTCCGAGCAGGTCGGAATGAACCGGCAGCAGGGCGGTTTGAGCGGTGAGATATACTTGCGGTAAAACTTCACCAGTGCAATGAGCAGCCGCTTCATACGCCGTCATCCCCTTCCGTCAGCAGGCCGAGCTGGGCGCACGCCGATAAGAACGCTGCCTCCAGCTGGTGATAGTCCGCTGTGCGCGCACGCACGCGCGACACGACGACCAGATCATACCCGCGCACGATCTGCCGCTCATGCAGGCGATAGATCTCCCGCAGGCGGCGGCGAATGCGATTGCGCACGACGGCATGGCCGACTTTGTTGGACACGGTGTAGCCGATGCGGCTGCGGCCGGCGCGGTTTTTCCGGCAGTAGACCACCAGATACGCATTGGCGCAGCTTTTGCCCTTCGAGTACAGACGCCGGAATTCATAGTTTTGTTTGATCGTGCTGGTAAATTCCAAAGGTCTCCCCCGATCCTCTCTGCTGTGCAGACGCTCCGGAAATGCCTTTAGGGCGGAAAGATCCCGCCCTGAAAAACATTATGAAGAAGTCTGCCTGCTCACGCGCAGCAACTCAGTAGCTGAGATGCTTTCTGCCCTTCGCTCTGCGGCGGGACAGCACCTTGCGGCCGTTGGCGGTCGCCATTCTCTTGCGGAAGCCGTGCTCTTTCTTGCGCTGAAGCTTCTTGGGCTGATAGGTACGGAACATGGTGTTTTTCTCCTTTCGATCATACTCAACAGCGGCTCGCGCCGCCGTAGTTGGCAAAAAGTATCCGGCGCCAGACGACTGACGCCGGATATACATTATACACTATGAAAATTCTCTCTGTCAACCTTCATTTTTTCGCCGCGGCGGCACCGCGCAGATCCTCGCCGGTGATGTACTTTTTCAGCGGCTTCCACAGCAGTGCGCCGATCACGAGCACGAGCACCATGTCGATGAGCATGAAGCTGCCGTTATACAGCGCCGAATAGAACCACGGCGTCGTCATCGTCAGGCCGAAGAAGGTCTCGGGCATGTACTCGGCCCAGACCGTCGCGCCGACGACATAGTGCACGAGAAAGCGCGCCACGCTGCCAACGACCGTGCCGATGAAAAAGCCGCCCTTGAGCTTCGAGCACGCGCCGGCAAAGCCGAGCACCGTGAACGCGAGCAGATAGTCGCCGATGAGCGACTGCCACGTCCAGGCATACGTGCTGCTGAGCACCGCCTGCAGAATGCTGTAGGCAAAGCTCGCAAGCATGCCGGGGCCGAAGCCCCAGCGGGCGCAGTATAGAAAGATCGGCAGCATCTCGATCGTGATAGACCCGCCCTGCGGGAGCTCGAAAAGCTTGAGATAGCTCAGGACCTGGGCCAGGGCGATGAAGATCGCGCCCTCGCACAGCGCACGCAGGCGCAGATGGGATTTGCTTTGGGTCATGTTGTGTTCCTCCTCAAAGAAAAACTGCATTGCCGAAACAATGCAGTCCATAGAAAACGATGATAAAGTATGATAGATTTCGTTTCCTACGCCGGCATTATCCGGATCAGGTCTGTGGGTATCGAGCTTCGATTCACTCGTCTCAGCCGGGAATGACCCAGCCCCCCAATGTACATGATGATTTATACACGCATATGTGAGATTTGTCAAGTCACGACTGCGCATCCGCCGCATACAGCTGCGCGGCGGCGGTGAGCATACGCTGCATCTCCTGCCGGGCCGACGGCGGCGAGAGGATCTCCACCTCGGTTCCGAAGCCGAACAGCCAGGCATAGAACTTTGGACTCGTGACCACGCTCAACGTGACCGTGAAATGGTCCGGCCCGTCGGCGACCACGATCACATCCTTGCCAAAGCGGTCGAGCACCGCACCGACCAGATGGTTGGCAAAGCGCAGCCGCACCGTCTGCTCTTCCCCGCTGAACATGCTGAACACTTTTTGAGAATACGCCGACAGGTCGAGCTGCGCCGCATCCGCCGCGCCCTCGCGCGGCACCTCCAGCGCGGAGATATCCGTCATCTTGTCCACGCGGTAATGCTTGCGCAGAGCGGCCTTGGCATCCCACGCCAGCAAATAGTAATTTTCATTGTCCCACATCAGCGCCAGCTGGCTGACGACGTAAAACGCGCCCTCTTTCCGATACCGGCGCTGCTTGGAGATGGTGTATTCAAAGTAGTGAAAACGGATCTGCCGATCCCGGGAAATGGCGTCGGAGATCTCGTCGACATTATAATAAACGCTCTCGTTCATGCTCTTGACGCGGCCGTGGACATAGACCTGCCGCTGCAGGAGCTGCGCATCATAGATGCTGGCAAGACCTTCGATCTTTTTGATAAGGGCCAGCGTCTTTTTGTGCGTGATGAATTTCGACGACTGCACGCTGTCGACCAGCAGCTTGAGCTCCGGCGTTTCGAATGCGCGCGTGCCGACATAGTATCCGGTCGTCTTGGACTTGGTCTGCACGATGTCCAGGCCGAATGTGCGCAGCGCCTCCAGATCGCCGTAAATACTCTTGCGTTCGGCCGACACGCCGCGCTGGGCCAGCTGCGCGATCATCTCCGGCACGGTCATCGGGTGGCGCTCGTCCGTCTGCTGCAGCAGGATCTCCATCAGGTATAGTAACTTCAGTTTCTGATTCGGTGACTTTGGCATAATGATTCTCCGTTTCCCGCAAGGATCAGCATAATATTACCACAATTCAGCGGTGTAAGCCAGTCAAAAGCCATCATGATGTACATTTTTTACAGCGTTTCCATTTGACCGGCTGCTCAGGCGTCGCCGGCGGCAGCCGCTGCCTTTCGCGCTGCAGAGCCGCCTGTCCGCCTGTTTTCTCCATCATAGCAGGAAGAGAGTCCCATAATCAGGACTCTCATCACAAAAACTGAAAATATTTGAAAAAATGCCGGGCGCAGTGCAAACCGCCAGTTGGCCGCCGCGAACTTCATTTCCCGGGAGCGGCAGCCGCGGTGCGCCGGGTACGCAGGCGGGCCGAGCCCACGTCGATAAGCCAGACGAGCAGAACGAAGCCGAGGAAGATAGCGCTGACATCGTTCCATGCGTACTGATTCATGGCGAAAATGAGCGGCGCGCCGATGCCGCCGGCACCGACAAGGCCGAGCACGGACGCCTCGCGGATGTTGACATCGAACCGATAGAGCACAGCCGAGGAAAACGCCGGGCCGAGCTGCGGCAGCACCGCATAGCGGATGCGCGGCAGCAGAGAGACGCCCATGGCGCGCAGCGCGTCGTAAGCGCGAAAATCGAGCGACTCGATCGCCTCGGTGAAGCGCTTGCTGAGCAGGCCGATGCTGCACACCGCAAGCGTCAGCACACCGGTGAACGCACCCGGGCCGGAGACACGGATGAAAATCAGCCCGTAGATCAGAAACGGCACGGAGCGGATCGCCACGATCAGCACCCGAAACAGCAGCGCGACCGGGCGCGGCAGCAGCTTCGGCGTGCTCAAAAATGCCAGCGGCAAAGCGAGCAACGCGCCGAGACCCGTACCGGCCAGCGCGATGCCGACCGTCTCGAGCAGCAGCCAGCCGAGGCCGTCCTTGCCGGTGCCGAAGAAAAAGCTCCAGTCCGGATGCAGCAGCCCCGTGCCCATCGCCGCGAGCACGCTTTTACTCGTGTGCGCCAGATCCGGCGCTTCGATGCCCGCCGTGCAGACGACGACGCACACGAGCACCGCCGCCCAGATCATGCGCCTTACCCCGCGCGGGATGCTGCGCTCGCCGCGGATGATGCGCCCGAGCACGTGGCTGAGCCACTCGATGCAGCAGACAGTCACGAACAGGCACACAAGGATCGCGCCGACGCGGCCGTACTCCCGCCACGAGATCTTCTCATTGAGCAGCAGGCCGATGCCGCCCGCGCCGACATAGCCGAGGATGGCGCTGTGGCGCACATTCGTCTCGAGCAGGTAGAGCGCGTTGGTCAGGTAACCCGAGGCGATCTCCGGCACGACGGCGCGCGCATAGGCCCGCGCCGGGGACGCACCCATGGCGCACAGGGCGCGATAGGGCGCGAGCGTCAGCGTTTCGATGTCCTCATAGGTCATGCGCGTCATGACGGCCAGCGTAAAAAGCGTGATGGCGACCGTGCCGGAGAACGTGCCGAGGCCGAACAGGAATGTCGCCAGCAGCGCAAGGATCAGCGCCGGGAACGAGCGCAGCACCTGCACCAGAAACCGCAGGATGCGGCGCACCGGCGCCGGGCACGGCAGGTTGGCCGCGCACAGCGGCGCGAGGATGAGCGCCAGCAGCACACCCAGCGCCGTGCCGGTGACGGACATGCGCAGCGTGGCCAGCAGCGGCGCGACGATCGCGGACAGGTAGCTCCAGTCCGGCGGGAAGAGCTGTGAGACAATGTCACGCAGGTGCGCCCGCCGCGCCCAGAACACCGCGGGATCGCACCCCGTGAGCCAGAACGCCAGCACAAACAGCGCGAGCACACCGAGTGCCCGCGCCCAGCGCCTGCCGCGCGCGCGCGTCATGGCGCGGCCTCGCATTCCGCGCCGCCGTAGATGCGCGCGAGGTCGGCATCCGTCACGGCGGCAGGCGCTCTGTCGAGCACGATCCGCCCGGCGTGCAGGCCAAGAAGCCGGGTGGAGACCGCCCGGCTCTGGTCGAGATTATGACTGTTCATGAGGATGGCGACGCCCTCCGTGCGCTGAATATCCTGCAGCAGCGCAAGGATCTGCCGGCCGGTGACCGGATCGAGCGAGGCGACCGGCTCGTCCGCCAGCAGCAACGCTGGCCTGCGCATGAGCGCGCGCGCGATGGCGACGCGCTGCTTCTGCCCGCCGGAGAGATCGCAGACCGGCTCGTCACACTTGTCCGCCAGACCGACGCGCGCGAGCAGCCGCTCGGCCTCCGCGATCTGTGCGCGCGAAAACAGGCCCAGCAGCGCCGCCGGCAGCGCCATGTCCGGCAGGCAGGCATTGAGCACGTTCTGCCGGCAGGAGACCGGCTCTACGAGCGCAAAGTCCTGATAGATCGTGCCGATGCGCTTTTGCACGGCGCGCTTGGCGCGGCCGCGCGCGCGGGAAAACGGCTGCCCGTCGATGCACACTTCCCCGCCGTCGCACGGCAGCGTGCCGTTGAGGATGCGAAACAGCGTCGTCTTCCCGGCGCCGGACGGGCCGATGACGGACACGAACTCCCCCGGCTCGACGCCGAAGGAGACGTCCGTCAGCACTTGCGGCCGGCTGCCGAAGCGCTTGCTGATGTGTGCAGCTTCCAGCAGCATGGGTTTACTTTCCGGCGGACTTGAGCATGGCCTGCGCGTCACGCTCGCCGTCATAGTCCGAATCCTTGCCCCAGGTATAGCCGACCTGGCTGAAGACGCTGATGATCTCCTTGCCCTCGTCGGTCTGGGCAATCTCGATGAACGCCTCGCCGAGCGCCTTGCGGAAATCCTCGTCGGCCATGAGGTCGGAGTTCTTGCTGTAGGCGATCATGTCATTGTAGATGCCCTCGGTCACGCCGATGATGCCCGTCTGCTCGATCATGGGGGCCGTGCCGCCGAGCTTCTCCTGCCAGATGGGCGCGTTCTTGATGCGGATATGGCCATAGGAGACCATCACGTCAGCCTGGCCGGTGGCCAGACGCGCGAGTGACGTGCTGTGCGAGTCGGACTGCACCACGTGATCCAGATCGGCAATGGTCTTGCCATAGTGCTCCTGCAGCCAGAGGCTCGGGTAGATGTAGCCGGACGCGGACGTCGGGGCGAGCACGGACCAGGTCGCGCTGTTGAGATCGTCCCACGTCAGCTCCTCGCCGGCGTTGACCTTCTTGAGCAGCTCCTGCCCCTTCGCGCTCGGGCCGGCCAGAATGATCGAGCGGTAGTAAGTCGTCATGTCCTGCGTGTTTTCCTCGATGGTGCCGTCGTTCCAGTCGGCGGGGTTGTCGGAGTCCTTGTTGATGCCGTAGCGCAGCGCCGTCAGCAGCACGTCGCAGTCATCGGAAAACAGGACATAATTGCCGCCGGAGATGAAGCCGATGTCCGCGCTGCCGGCGCTGAGCGCCTCGCCCACGGCGGTGTAGCTCGTGCCGACGGTCATGTCGATGTTCTGCACGTCATAGCCCTTTTCCAGCAGCTTCGCCTTGAGCAGCGCCTCGAGCGGTTCGGTCGCCGTCGTGATCTGATCGGCGTCCGCATACGGGGAGAACGCGATCTTCAGACTCTCGATCGTCTTCGTGCCGCCGGCCGTTCCGGTGTCCTTCTGGCCGCAGCCGGCCATCAGGCCGAGCGCCAGGACCAGAGACAGCATCATTGCCACTACTTTTTTCATGTACATACCCTCCAGATTTTTTCTTTCCGCCGACCGCAGGCATAAAAAATTGGCATATGCAGCGCTGCATATACCATACCTGACGACCGGCAGACGCTGAGAATCCGCCCCTGCGGACGGATTTGGCCGGTCGATCCTCCCTGGGATCCTCTCAACCCGGAACACGGGCTCCCTCGCAATCTGGTTTCGTCATCATTTTTCTGTTGAGCGCGGCGCCAGGGCGCTCCCCCTTTCGCCGCATTCCGGAAACCATTTGACAGCTTACCACATGGTGCAGGAGAATGCAAGCGGTTTGTAAAATAGGAGTAAAATTTCAGCTACCGCAGCATTTTCACCGGTGAATACACAGCAAAATGCGGGCGGTGCTGATGCACCGCCCGCAAGGAAAACAAAAATCTTCTACCGCGCGTCTCTACAGCGCATATTATACGCTGATTGCAGGCAGACTCTCTGATGCTTTGGGAGTACTTGAAGCAACGCCTCATACACTTTCTCATAATACATAATGCGCACAAACTCCTGATTTGTCCGGAGAGAATTGATACGATTTGCCGGACTGTTGCCCTTATACTTTGGCAGTGGCCCGTAGCTCAAATAAATCCACCAGTTGGTTGATCCCGTTGTCGTTGCATAATCCATTCCGACCATACAGCGATCACAGTACAAAACAACACTTTTGCGGAATGGACGCGTGCAGACCAGATGATTCGGGTACAGGTAGACATGCTCGTCCATGCTGATAAACCAGAATACGCCAAACGGCCCACCCACCTCTATCGGACCGGCTGTTACAAGAATCAAAGGTTCTGTAAGAAATTCGTTATACCACAACACAACAAACAATGCCACCACCATCACGCCCATCGCTGCTGCTCCAGCCAGCACAGATGGCGCGCAGGCATACCCTTTTACGTTCTTTTTTTCGACTTGGTTATCTGCACAGCTATTCCCCCTCAAAAGATGGCGTTCCGGTCATCCATCCATATCTCAAATATGTTCTCTCCACCAGCGGTCAGTCTTGTATGCCTCGGGGATCGTCTCGTCAAACAGCGGATCGGCATACCCCATGGCTATCAGCTCATCCACCCAGCGCTCACGAAGAGATGCCGGAAGCAGAGGCTTTGCACACCACGGACAGTAATGGATCACGATATGCGAATGCCCATCCCCGCACGGGATGCCGTATTCATGGAACTTCGGCAGATATGAGATCGCTTCGCCATCGCAGAGCCGTGCCGTGTGTTCCGTCACGATGCGGACATGTGCCTGCATATCTTCGCAGCAAAAATTCATACATTCCACTCCTATATCTCTCATCGGTTGAAAGATGGCGCGCACCCATCCTCGCTCATTTTTTGCGCTTCATGCTATAAAAGGCACCAAAGAACACAATTGCGAACATGCCCAGTAATCCAAAACCATAGTCAATATATAACACAATATCGACCGCTTCGCGAGTACGGATTACGGCTGCCAAAAGAAAGTTCGCGATTCCCAGAAGATATGCGTAAATCTGCAGGCAAACGGCGACCGTCAAAATAACTGCGTTGGTTTTTATCGCGCAAGAACAAAAACACTTTGAGCACGCGAGTGTTTTTCAACTTCACACAATGATGGCCGGACAGCCGCTCCGAGATCAGCACCTGATCGTCAAAGTGGTACCCGCCAAACAGGAATCCGACCAGCAAAAGCAGCCCCATTTTCAGCAGCTCCACGTTCATTCCTCCCACTTCAGGCCATTCTATTTGAATTCTAACACACCCCTGCGCGGTTGTCCACGCAAAGCAATGGCACGCGCGGCGTGCCCGCCTCATATTCCCCGCAGAAATTCATATACTGAATTACGCAAATATGGGGAGTGGTGTAAGTGCACACGGACATGGAAGCGCGCGCATGCGATCTTGCGGAATATCTTCTCGCCAACAATACCACCGTCCGCGCCGCCGCCAAACAATTCGGCGTTTCAAAATCGACCGTCCACAAGGATCTGACGGAGCGGCTGGAAAAGATCAACCCCGCGCTCTATCAGCAGGTCCGGCAGCTGCTGGACCGCAACAAGGCGGAGCGGCACATCCGCGGCGGCATGGCGACGCGGCGAAAATACAAAGGTACATAAACCGGCGCGCGGCCTCCCGGACGGGCGGCCGCGCTGCGCATATTTCCCGCAAAAACGGAAACGCTAGCGTCGAAGGTGATTGCTTGAAATCCAAACGAATCGGACCTCAGACCGTGCAGTTTGTCGCCCCGCCCGTGATCCTTGCCTCCGCCAGCGTCGTAGGCAAAAAGGAGGGCGAGGGCCCGCTGCGCGATTGCTTTGACAGCGTCAGTCAGGACACCTATTTCGGCACAAAGAGCTGGGAGCAGGCCGAGAGCGCCATGCTGCGGCAGTGCTTCGACCTTGTGTGCCAGAAGGCCGGGCTGCCCCCGGAACAGCTCGACTATGTGCTCTCCGGTGACCTGCTCAACCAATGCGTAGGCTCGGCCTATGCCATGCGCGACATCGGCGTGCCCTATCTGGGCCTGTATGGCGCGTGCTCGACGATGGCGGAATCGCTCAGTCTGGCCGCCATGCTCATCGACGGCGGCTACGCCGAGCACGCCGCCGCGCTCACGAGCTCGCACTTCTGCTCTGCCGAGCGGCAGTACCGGTTCCCGCTGGAATACGGCGGCGTGCGCACACCGACTGCGCAGTGGACCGTCACCGGCTCCGGCGCGCTCATCCTCGGCGCGGCCGGCAGCGGGCCGCGTGTGACGATGGTGACGACCGGGAAGATCGCCGACGCGGGCATCACGGACGCGAACAATATGGGCGCCGCCATGGCGCCCGCCGCCTATGAGACGCTCAGGGCGCACTTTGCCGACACCGGCCGCACGCCGGACTACTACGACCTGATCGTGACCGGCGACCTCGGCAAGATCGGGCACACGGTCGTGACGCGGCTGTTTCAGGACGACGGCATCGAGCTCGAGGGGCTCTACACGGACTGCGGCCTGCTGATCTATGACCTAGAGGGGCAGGACGTACACGCCGGCGGCTCCGGCTGCGGATGCAGCGCAGCCGTGCTCGCGGGGCATCTGCTGAAGCTGCTGGCAGGCGGTCAGATCCGGCGGCTGTTGTTTGCGGCGACCGGCGCGCTCATGTCGCCCACCGCATCCATGCAGGGCGAAAGCATCCCCGGAATCTGCCACGCCGTGGCGATCGAAACGCAGGTGAACACATGATCCTTGGCTATGTAAAAGCATTTCTGATCGGCGCCGTCCTATGCATGATCGGTCAGATCCTGATCGACAAGACGAAGCTGACCCCGGCACGTATCCTGACGCTGTATCTGTCTCTTATACACATCTGACGCTGCCGACGAA
>ENA-UAKS01000071-UAKS01000071.1-human-gut-metagenome-genome-assembly--contig:-NODE-71-length-46397-cov-8.316624_pt1 | contig 46397 bp, 38 predicted proteins | sample MGYA00243692_ERZ654452 | MGnify/ENA primary metagenome ERZ654452 (study PRJEB26926, sample SAMN06164442) | human gut metagenome | biome: ENVO:00009003; feature: ENVO:2100002; material: ENVO:00002003...
CCGAGGGGGCAAGGCCCGCCTCGGATGAGATCCTGCATTGCCTTTGGCAATGCCTCCGTCACGCCTCCAGCTCCCCCGCGCCGCGGGTCACATCGTGGATCCACCTGCCGGAGCGCAGCCGCGGGAAACACAAAAAGATCTGCACGATCACATCGATCGACATGAGCGGGTACACATACCGGATGTCGAGCTTCCACACCAGCGCCGCGAGCGCCGCCAGCGGCAGGCACACGGCGTACAGTGGCCCGACGTCGCACAGCATCGCATAGCGCACGTCGCCGCCGCCGCGCAGCACGCCGACGATGTTCGTCAGGCTCACGCTCGACACCGGCTGCACGAGCATCAAGATCCCCATCATATACATCGCAATGTCGCACGCTTCGCCCTCCATGTGCATCAGCGGCAGGATGTACGGCCGCAGCAGCACATTGCGCACGAGCGCGATGATGCCCATGCACACGAATCCGACGACGAGCGCCAGAGCATCGAGCACCCACGCCTTGCGCTGCACGCTGCCGCGGTTGCCGCGGCCGATCTCCCGCCCGATGAGCACGGCGGCCGCGCCGCCCGCGGCGAACGACGCCGGGGTCATCATGCGCTGCAGATTCCCGGCGATGGTGTAGGCCGAGAGGATGGGCGTGTTATTGTCCATATGCCCCATGATGACCGTGTAGAGCGAAAACGCGAGCGACCACAGACACTCGTTGCACACGACGGGCAGGGCGTATTTGGCGAAGTCTTTTGCGATCACGCGGCCGGGGTGCAGCAGCGCGCGCGGCATGAGCGGCAGCCGGCGGCTGACGGCGGCATACACGCACAGCACCGCGACCTCGAACGCGCGGCTGATGAGCGTGGCGACGGCCGCGCCCGCGCAGCCGAGCATGGGCGCGCCGAGCTTGCCGTAGATGAGCACCCAGTTGAGAAAGATGTTCAGCACGCCGGACACGGTGAGCAGCGCCGCGCCGAGGCGGGGATTTTCCGTGCTGCGCTGGGCGGCGATGTACACGCCGCTGATGGCGGAGAAGAAATACGAAAAGCCGACGTAGCGCGTGTACGCCGCGCCGGGCGCGACGAGGTCGGCATTGTTGGTAAGCACGCGCATGATCTGCTCCGGGATGCAGAACGCCGTGATGGCGAGCAGGCCCGTGATCGTCGTGGACACGAACAGCGCGATGCCCATCACGCGGTTGATGGCCTCCTGATCGCCGCGGCCGTGGTACTGCGCCACGAGCACGCTCATGCCGCTCTGCACGCCGAAGATCATCAGCTGCATGACGTAAAACGGACTGTTGGCCATCGTCACGGCGGCGAGCGCCGTCTCGCCGAGCACGCCGACCATGAACGTGTCGGCCATGGACATGGAAAACGTCACAAAATTTTGCAAGATCATCGGGAGCATGAGCAAAACGGCCTCCCGGATGAAGGTTTTTTCCTCGCGGATGAGACGCATGGGGCTACCTCCTTTGCGCAGTCTGTTTATCATACCATGATTTCCCGCCGTGCGCAACCGCGCCCCTGCCCCGCCGCATCATCCCGTTTCCCAACCGCCGGTCATTGACACCCGCCGTCCTTTGCGCTAAAATAGCGCTGTTGTGCCCCCGTAGCTCAGTTGGATAGAGCGGCCGCCTCCTAAGCGGCAGGCCACTGGTTCGAATCCAGCCGGGGGTGCCAGAAAAAAGGGCCTGGCATATGCCAGGTCCTTTTTTGCTTTTTGTTTTATGGTATGCCCTTTGCCCAGCCCGGATCTTTGAAGATGCTGCGTCCGACGCGCTCATCGGCTGCATACCGATATCCTTTGCGCCGGACGGGCTTCTGGCAGCACTACCTGCTGGACTATGACGCCTACGGCACGGTGGGCAACACGCAAAAAAGCACCCTCTCGGGTGCTTTTTTGCATGTTTGTCCCGGCTCACTCGCCGAGCTTTGCGAGCATGGCCTCGCAGACCTCGTCCATGTCGCCGACGATGCCGTAGGTGCAGTAGTTGAAGATCGCCGCCTCAGGATCGGTGTTCACGGCGACGACCACGTCCGCGTCCGAAAAGCCCGTGACGTGGTTGACCGCACCCGACACGCCGAACGACAGCAGCAGCTTCGGCTTGACCACAGCGCCGGACTGCCCGATGACGAGCTTGAACGGCAGCACGCCGCGGTCGAACACCGGGCGCGTGCAGGCGACCTTGCCGCCGAGGCGCTCTGCCAGACGGCGGTAGCGCGGCAGGGCGTCCGCCCCCTTGATCGCGTTGCCGACGCAGACGATCACGTCCGCGTCCGCGATGTTCAGGCTCTCGTCGAGATCGTCGGCGCGGAAATCGAGAATCTCGGTGCGGATGTCCGCGACCGGGAAGTCGATGTGCTCCTCGATGACCTCGTGCGCACGCGCGCCGCAGGGCACACACTTGAACGTGCCCGGGCGGATCGTGCCGACCTGCGGGCGCGCCACCGGCACGGTGATGACGGCCATCATCTTGCCGCCGACGGCAGGCTCAACGAACTCGATGTCCGTTGTCTTGGGATCCCAGACGAGCTCGGTCGCGTCCGAAGTGCAGCCGGTGCCGAGGCGCGCGGCGAAGCGCGGCGCAAAGTCGCGCCCGTTGATCGTGCCGCCGACCATGACCGCCGTGGGCCGGTACTTCCGGCACAGGACGGTGAAGAGGTTGGTGTACGCATCGTTATTGAAGTAGTCATAGCCCGTGCCGGTCACGTGGATGACCTTGTCCACGCCGCAGTCGAGCACGCGCTGCAGCTCGCCGTCCGAGATGCTGCCAACGATGACCGCGACGAGTTTCTCGCCGCTCGCGTCGCAGAGCTTGCGCGTTTCCGAGCACAGCTCGAGCGAGACCGGCAGCACGCTGTCGCCGTCGCGCTCGATAAAGACCCACATGTCTTTGTAATCTGTCTTATTCACTGCCTGCACCTCCTCAAAGCACGTCCGCGATCAGATCGAAGAGCCGGTCCACGTTCTTTTCTGTGCTGCCCTCGTCGATCATGCTGCCCTTCGCACCGACCTCCGGCGGGTAGGTGCGCGGCACTTTCGTGGGCGAGCCGGGGTCGCCGATCTGCGCGGGGTCGAGCCCCGGGATGGTGGCCGCGCTGTAGACCGCAATGGGCGCGGTGCGCGAGGCCTTCCAGCGCTTCAGGTTCGGGATGCGGGGACGGAAGTTCGCCTTCTCGACCGTGAGCAGGCAGGGATACTTCGCGCGCAGCACCTCCGTGCCGCGCTCGAGGTCGCGCTCGGCCGTGATGGTGTGCGCGGCCGTGTCCACCTCGACGATCTTCGCCGTCGAGGAGATCTGGCTCGCGCCGAAGCGCTCGGCCAGCTGCGAGCCCATCTGCCCGGTCGCGCCGTCGAGCGACTCCTTGCCGCAGAAGATGAGGTCAAACGCACCGAGCTGCTTTGCCGCGCTCGCAATGACGTAGCTCGTGGCGAGGGTGTCGGCGTTGGCAAACGCGCGGTCAGACAGCAGCACGGCGCGGTCCGCGCCCGCGGCAAGGCACTCGCGCAGCGCCTCCTTGGCCATATCCGGCCCCATCGTGATGACGGTGACCGTGCCGCCGTGCGCCTCCTTGACGCGCACGGCCGCCTCAAGCGCGTTGGCGTCCAGCGGATTGAGGATGGCCGGCACGCCCGCGCGGATCAGGCTGCCCGTGACGGGGTCCATCTTCACGAGGTTGATGTCGGGCACCTGCTTGACGCAAACAAGAATATTCAGCATACTTCAGCCCTCCTCCACATAGGTGCAGACCTTGCCGGGGTTGAGGATGCCCTTGGGGTCAAACACCTGCTTGATCGCCTGCATGAGCCCGAACGCCGTCTCGCCGGCGGACTCCACCAGGTACTGCTTCTTTGCGTGGCCGATGGCGTGCTCGCCGGAGACCTGCCCGCCGAACTCGGTGCACTTGGCATAGCATTTGTCCATGACGGCCTTGCTGCGGCGCTTGAACTCGTCGAGCGCCATGTCGTTGGCGCAGCAGTAGATGTGCAGGTTGCCGTCGCCCGCGTGGCCGAAGTTGCGGATGGTGATGCCCTCCGCCTTGCCGGTGGCGCGGGTGTAGACGAGAAACTCCGCGATGCGGTCGACCGGCACGACGACGTCCATCTCGTCGAGTAGCTTCGTGTCCGCCTCGATGACGGTCAGGAACGCGCTGCGCGCGGCCCAGACGTCCTTTTTCAGGCCGTCGGTCCAGACGACGAGCGTGTCGTACGCGCCGCACTGCTCGGCAAGCGCGCCGAGGCGGTCCATCTTCGCGGTCAGTTCGGCCTCGCTGTCGCCGACGAGGGTGACGAGAATGTACGCGCCCGCCTCTTTGCCGTCCACGACCGTGGGGAAGATGGTGTTGCCGGTGAACGCCGCCGAGGAATCGACGATGTCGCGCTCCATGAACTCGATCGACTGCGGGTCAAGGTTGGCCAGCTTGATCTTCGGCACGGAGGCGATGGCGGTCTCCACGTCGGCAAACGGGAGGATGAGGCTCACGTTCATTTCCGGCTTCGGGATGAGCTTGAGCGTCAGCTCCGTGATGACGCCGAGCGTGCCCTCCGAGCCGATCATCAGGTGCAGCAGGCTGTAGCCGGAACTGGTCTTGCACACGGTCTTGCCGAGCTCCATGACTCTGCCGTCGGGCAGCACCACGGTCATGGCCAGCACGTAGTCGCGCGTGACGCCGTACTTCACGGCGCGCATGCCGCCCGCGTTCGTGGACACGTTGCCGCCCACGGTCGCGGTCTTTTCGCCCGGGTCGGGCGGGTACATCAGGCCGTGCGTGAGCGCGTCGGCCGCGAGGTCGCACAGCAGCACGCCGGGCTGGATGTGCACGACGAGGTTGTTCATGTCATAGGAGAGGATCTTGTTCATGCGCGTCGTGCACAGCACCACGCCGCCGCACAGCGGCACGCATCCGCCGACGAGGCCCGTGCCCGCGCCGCGCGGCGTGACGGGGATGTTGTTGTCGTAGCACACGCGCATGATCGCGGACACCTCTTCGGTGCTCTCTGCCTCGCAGACCACCTCGGGGTAATACTTGCCGTAGATGGGCATTTCGTCGTGGCTGAAGTCGTCCTTCACCGCGTCGCCCGCGAAAAAGCGCTTCGCGCCCACGATGGCCTGAAGCTGCGCGGCGATCTCCGGTGTGACCTGATTGTATTTCGTCATTTCTGACCTCCTTATGGATTTTCAGCATAACGGATCGTTCCCGTTGCGGCACGGCCGCAAAACAGGAGAGTAATTATAACACGCAGCAGGCGGGGACTGTCAAGCGCTGCCAGCGTTTCCTGCCGATCTGTCGGGCAAAAAGCGAAAACATGGTGAAAAAGTGTCGGCCACGCAGCGTTTCCGGCATGCGCGTCCCCTCCGTTCTGCTGACGGGATATCCCGCGCCGGAAGCCCTGTCAAGCGCAAAAAATCCGCCCGCCGCAGGCGTCCTGCCCGCGGGCGTCTATCGTTCGTTTCCTCCGCCTGCCTGTTTATGCTATCATGGAACAGAATCCGCAAAAGAGAGGGGACTCGAGACATGAAAAAAACATGGCATACCGTATTTCTGATCCTGCTGATCTGTCTGGACGCGGCGCTGCTGCTTCTGCCGCTGCTGCCCGGTTATCGCGCGCTGTTCGATATCGGCCCGTATCCCGGCCGGCCGCCCGCGTTCCGCTTCCTGAAGCTGGCCGGTTATGCCCTGTTTTTCCCTCTGACGGCATACGGCTGCGGCAGGCTGCTGTCGCGCATCCGCAAGCCCCGGCTCCGCTGGCTGCCGGCGGCGGTCTTTGCGCTGATCGCCACGGCGCTGGTCTGCCTGCACAACAACTATCTGCACATGCTCTGCCGGCTGGACAGCGGCTGGGTACACGTGCCGCATATGTATGAAAATCTGGTGCGCGCGGACCTGACTTACCGCGGCGGCATCGGCATCTTCCGGTATGTGCTCCCGTGGGCCGGCACCTTTCTGCTGTGCGTTCTGGCCGGTACATACAGCCTGCAGCAGTTCCTATCGCTCTGCCGGAAGGCGTTCGCGGCACTGCGGCGGCGCTGCCTGCTGCGCCGCACGCAAGCGCGTCAGGCGCTGCCCTGTTCCCTGCTGGTGCTCAGCATGGCGGACCGTGCACAGTTCGCCGCCGAGCTCGCGGGCCGGCTCGACCACGCGCACGTCGTGCGCACCAGCGGCGCGCAGCTGCGCAGCCGGTGCGCCACACCGTCCGGGGCGCTCGACGATGCGGCGGGGTCGCTGTGCGGAAACGCCGACCTTCTGGTCGTGGAGGATCTCGAGGCGTTTGTCTGCGGCACGGAGCAGTGGCAGAGAGTCTGCGCGTTTTTCTTCCAGAACATCATCGAGGACGGGACCGATGTCATCGCAGCGGCGGACGATCCGGCAAAAACCGCGCCGGAATTCTGGTACCGCATGACCTGCGCCTGCCCGTTTTCCGTCCGAACGCTGAAAGAATGACCGGCGGGCGCAACATTCACATCTGAATTCACATCTGAATTTTGCACCCCAGGGTGGTATTTCTGCGAATTTTGATGTAAAATGTCTGCGAAAACGCCGAAAACGCCATCACCAAGGAGGAACTTCCCATGACCCACCGCAAACACGCGGCCGCGCTGCTGACCGCCGTGCTCCTGCTGGCGCTGACTGCCTGCGGCAGGCAGACCGCCGCCGCATCCGATCCCGCACAGACGCCTGCGGCCCCGGCCGTTGAGACGCCCGTCATCGCCGCCCCGGCCGCGACACCGACGCCCGCCGCCGGAAAAGACGCCGGCAGCGACGGCTGGAAGGCCAAGTTTGAACGGAATCTGCTCGAAGACTACGGCGTCACGCCCGACCACTACGAGGATCTCGGAAACGGCATCTATCAGGTCTATGTGAAGATCGACGGCAAAGTCGTGCCCTACGTCACGGTCGATTCCGCGACCGGCGACTACCACGGCTGAGCACCGGCAGCAAAATAAAAACCACGCCCCTGCGCGCCATTCCGGCGCGCAGGGGCGTGGCGGTTTTCTGCCTGCAAATTATCCGCGCAGGCCGACGGCCTCGAGCACGGCCTCGATGCGGTCGGACGCCTGCACCGGCCAGCCGCCCTTGACGTTCTGGTAGCCGGCGGAATCGAGCAGATCGCGCGCGCCCGCTGTCAAGAACATGCACCTTCCCTCTTGACAAATACCCTCCGGGGGTATATATTCAAAAATACCCCCAAGGGGTATACGGGAAACAATGAGGTACGAATACATGGACGATGAGAAAAAAACGTGCTGCTGCGGCTGTTCGCAGCGCAAAAAGGAGCGCTCGCCGGAGGAATACAAGCGGCTCATCCACCGGCTCAACCGCATCGAGGGCCAGATCCGCGGCATCCGCGGCATGGTCGAAAACGACGCCTACTGCCCGGACATTCTCGTGCAGTCGGCGGCGGCGGGCGCGGCGCTCAACGCATTCAATAAGGAGCTGCTGGCCAGTCACATCCGCACCTGCGTCGTCGAGGACATCCGCGACGGCAAGGATGAGGTGATCGACGAGCTGGTGGCGACGCTGCAGAAACTCATGAAATGAGCCGCACCGCAAAGGAGGAACGACATTGAAGCAATATAACGTCACCGGCATGAGCTGCGCGGCCTGCTCGGCGCGCGTGGAAAAGGCGGTGTCGAACGTACCGGGCGTGACGGCGTGCTCGGTCAGCCTGCTGACCAACTCCATGGGGGTGGAGGGCACGGCGGCCGATCAGGCCGTCATCGACGCGGTGCAGGCCGCGGGCTACGGCGCGTCGGTCAAGGGCGCGCAGCAGAGCGCAGGCCCCGCCGCCGGCGCCGACGCGCTCGCCGACCACGAGACGCCGAAGCTGCGGCGCAGGCTCTTCTGGTCGCTGGGCTTTCTGCTTGTGCTGATGTATTTTTCCATGGGCCACATGATGTGGGGCTGGCCGCTGCCGAAGTTTTATGATGGCAACCACGTCGCCATGGGCCTGACGCAGCTGCTGCTGACGGTGATCATCATGGTCATCAACCAGAAGTTTTTCATCAGCGGCTTCCAGGCGCTCTGGCACCGCGCGCCGAACATGGACACGCTCGTGGCCCTCGGGGCGACGGCGGCGTTCGTGTACAGCACGTACGCGCTCTTCGCCATGACGGGCGCGCAGGTGCGCGGTGACGAGCAGGCCGTCATGAACTACATGATGGACTTTTACTTCGAGTCCGCCGCCATGATCCTCACGCTCATCACGGTGGGCAAGACGCTCGAGGCCCGCTCGAAGGGCAAGACGACCGACGCGCTGCGCAGCCTCATGGAGCTCGCGCCGAAGACCGCCACCGTCGAGCGCGACGGCGCGGAGGTGACCGTCCCGGTCGAGCAGGTGCAAACCGGCAACGTGTTCGTCGTCCGCCCGGGCGAGCGCATCCCGGTCGACGGGGTCGTGCTCGCCGGCACGAGCGCAGTCAACGAGGCGGCGCTCACGGGCGAGAGCATCCCGGCCGACAAAGCGCCGGGCGCGGCCGTCTCGGCCGCGACGGTGAACCAGTCGGGCTTTCTCAAGTGCCGCGCCACGCGCGTCGGCGAGGACACGACGCTCTCGCAGATCATCCAGATGGTCAGCGACGCGGCGGCCACGAAAGCGCCGATCGCCAAGATCGCCGACAAGGTGTCCGGCGTGTTCGTACCGGCGGTCATGGGCATCGCGCTCGTGACGTTCGTCGTCTGGCTGCTGCTCGGCCGCACCGTGGGCTACGCGCTCGCGCGCGGCATCTCCGTGCTCGTCATCAGCTGCCCGTGCGCGCTCGGCCTCGCCACCCCGGTGGCGATCATGGTCGGCAGCGGCATGGGCGCGAAAAACGGCATCCTCTTCAAGACGGCGGCCTCCCTTGAGGAGACCGGCCGCATCCAGATCGTCGCGCTCGACAAGACCGGCACCATCACCTCCGGCGACCCGACCGTGACGGACCTCTGCCCCGCCCCGGACGTGACGGAGACGGAGCTGCTGCGCCTGGCCTACGCGCTCGAGCGCCGGAGCGAGCACCCGCTGGCCAAGGCGGTGCTGCGCCGCGCGGAGGCGGACGGGCTGACCGCCGCCGAGGTCGCGGACTTTCAGGCCCTGCCGGGCAACGGGCTCAGGGCCACGCTCGACGGGCAGCCGCTCTGCGGCGGCAACGCGGACTTCGTCCGCACGGCGGCCGACATCCCCGCGCCCATGCAGGCGCAGGCGCAGGCGCTGGCCGAGGCCGGCAAGACGCCGCTGTTTTTCGCCCGCGGCGAAAAGCTGCTCGGCATCGTCGCCGTGGCGGACGTGCTCAAGCCCGACAGCCCGCAGGCCATCCGTGAGCTGCAGAATATGGGCATCCGCGTCGTCATGCTCACAGGCGACAACGCGCGCACGGCCAGGGCCATCGGCGCGCAGGCCGGCGTGGACGAGGTGATCGCGGGCGTGCTGCCCGACGGCAAGGAGCGCGAGATCCGCCGCCTGAGCGCGCGCGGCAAGGTCGCCATGGTCGGCGACGGCATCAACGACGCGCCGGCGCTCACGCGCGCGGACATCGGCATCGCCATCGGCGCGGGCACGGACGTGGCCATCGACGCGGCCGACGTCGTGCTCGTCAACAGCCATCTGAGCGACGTGCCGGCGGCCATCCGGCTCAGCCGCGCGACGCTGCGCAATATCCACGAGAATCTGTTCTGGGCGTTTTTCTACAACACCATCGGCATCCCCATCGCGGCGGGCGTGTTCGTCCCGCTCGGCCTGACGCTCAACCCCATGATCGGCGCGGCGGCCATGAGCCTGTCGAGCTTCTGCGTGGTCACGAACGCCCTGCGCCTGAATCTGTTCAAGCTGCGCGATACGCGCCATGACCATAAACGTGCAAACCATCTCAAACAAGTACCAGAAATCAAGGAGGAAACTGCAATGAAAAAGACCATTCAAATCGAAGGCATGATGTGCGCTCACTGCGAGGCGACCGTGAAAAAGGCACTCGAGGCGCTGCCGGAAGTCACCGAGGCCGAGGTCAGCCACACGGCGGGCACCGCCGTCGTGACGCTCAGCGCCCCGGTGGACGACGCCGTGCTCAAGAGCACGGTCGAGGCCAAGGACTATAAGGTCACCGGCATCGCGTAATGCATCCAAAACCGCAGCAAAGGCGTCCCCTCTCGGGGACGCCTTTGCTGTTTTCTGCTCACTTTTTGTGCGTGTCGATCGGCTGCGCGAACAGCCCGTGCTGCGTGCAGTACCACAGCAGCGTGCCGTGCGCGAAGTACGGCAGGCGCGTCTGCGCGCCCCACTCGGGATAGCGCCGCCGCAGCACGACCGTGTCCTCGTTGACCAACGCCGCGAACGACAGGTAATGCTCCCGGCGCATGGGGTGGTCGGACGTGAGATACCACTCGCCGTCGCTCAGCTCCGCCGTCAGGCGGTGGGCATCGTCCGGCGTCTGCGGCGTCAGAGGCTGCAGCGTCTGGCCGCAGCAGGTCACGTCCGCCGCATCGCTCGCCAGCAGCAGGTTGCCGCAGTGCGGGCAGACGCAAAAGCGCACGCGCTTCATGTTTCCGTTCGTCAAATCGTTTTCCTCCAGATCGCCCCGGAGCAGCGCCTCGGCGCTCGTGCCCAGAGCCTGTGACAGTCGCGGGAGGAGGGAAATGTCCGGCGCGCCGCAGCCGCGCTCCCATTTGGAGACGGCCTTGTCGCTCACGCCGATCGCGTCGGCGAGCTGCCGCTGTGTCAGGTTTTTGCCTTGCCGCAGGGCGCGGATGAGCGCCCCCGTGCGTGTCTGATCCATCGCTTACACCTCCCGTGCAGGTATATTGTACGGATTTTCGCCCGGAATGCAACCGACGCTCCGTAGAGTCCGCCGACAGGATAGCCCCCGCGCGCGGGCGCTGTCAAGCGGGCGGCGAAAAATCGCGCCGGGGCGGGAAAAAATTCTGAATTTTGCCTGAATTTTTGCTTTCGCTGTAGCTTTTGCGCGCGCGCGCCCTTATAATGTAAGCGCGGACGAAAAACCGTCACAACCATCCGCATCCGACGAAAAACCATCACCAAAAAGGAGTTTGTATATGGGACTGATCAAAGCTGCCGCGGGCGCTGCCGGCGGCGTTCTGGCCGACCAGTGGAAAGAATTCTTCACCTGTGAGGCCCTGCCGGCCAATGTGCTGGCCGTGAAGGGACAGAAAAAGACCACCCGCCGCTCGAGCAACACACACGGCGACGAGAACATCATCACCACCGGCTCGCGCATCGCCGTCGCCGACGGGCAGTGCATGCTCATCGTCGAGCAGGGCAAGGTCGTGGAGGTCTGCGCCGAGCCGGGCGAGTACACGTATGACGCATCGACCGAGCCGTCGATCTTCGCCGGGAACCTCGGTGAGAGCATCGGGCAGGTGTTCCGCAACATCGGCAAGCGCTTCACCTTCGGCGGCGAGGCCCCAAAGGATCAGCGCATCTACTATTTCAACACCAAGGAGCTGACCGGCAACAAGTATGGTACGCCGAGCCCCGTGCCGTTTCGCGTGGTGGATCAGCGCGCCGGCATCGACATCGACATCGGCATCCGCTGCTTCGGCGAGTACAGCTACCACATCGCAAACCCGCTGCTGTTTTACACCAACGTCTGCGGCAACGTGACCGAGGACTACACGCGCGACACGCTCGACAGCCAGCTCAAGAGCGAGCTGCTCACGGCGCTGCAGCCGGCGTTCGCGCGCATCAGCGACATGGGCATCCGCTACTCGGCGCTGCCCGGCCACACGCGGGAGATCGCCGCGGCGCTCAACGAAGAGCTCTCGGCCCAGTGGCGCGACCGCCGGGGTCTGGAGATCGTGGCCTTCGGCGTCTCGTCCGTAAAGGCCGACGAGGCCGACGAGCAGATGATTAAGGACATGCAGCGCGACGCGGCCTACATGGACCCGACGCGCGCGGCGGCGATGCTCTCGCGCTCGCAGGGCGATGCGATGAAGGCGGCCGCGTCCAACACGGCCACCGGCCCGGCCATGGCGTTCATGGGCATGGGCATGGCCGGCCAGATGGGCGGCGTCAACGCGCAGGACCTCTATGCCATGGGCCGGCAGCAGGCGGCCCAGCAGCCCGCCGCCCCGGCGGCCGGGAGCTGGACGTGCGCCTGCGGCCAGACGGGCAACACCGGCAAGTTCTGCGGCAACTGCGGCCGGCCGCGCCCGGCCGCGCCGGAGGGCTGGACGTGCGTGTGCGGCGCGGTGAACAAGGGCAAGTTCTGCTCCGAGTGCGGCCGCCCGAAACCGGCCGGCACACCGAAATACAAGTGCGACAAATGCGGCTGGGAGCCGGACGACCCGACCCACCCGCCGAAATTCTGCCCCGAGTGCGGCGACCCGTTTGACGATGGGGACATCCAGTCGTAACCCCCGCCCGGACGAAAAGAGGCATGCGCCATGCCGACCCAGGTAACGAACTATCAGTGCCCGGCCTGCACCGCCCCGCTGCACTATTCGGCCAAGAGCGGCAAGCTCGCGTGCGACTACTGCGGCTCGTCATTCGACGTGGCCGAGATCGAGGCGCTCTATGCCCGCAAGGAGGCCGAGGCCGCCGCAGCCAAGCAGGCGGCCGACGCGAAGGCCGAAGCAGCGCAGGCTGCCAAGGCCGAGGCTGCGGAAGCCGCCGCGGCCTCCGGCGGCTGGGACACCTCCGACCTCAGCCGCGACTGGGGCGCGGAGGCGGACGGCCTGCGCGTCTACAGCTGCCCGTCGTGCGGCGCGGAGCTCATCTGCGACCAGAGCACCGCGGCCACGGCCTGCCCCTACTGCGGCAACCCGGCGATCGTGCCGGGGCAGTTTTCGGGCGCGCTGCGGCCGGACTATATCCTCCCGTTTCGCCTGAGCAAGGACGACGCCGTGCAGGCGCTGCGCGCGCACTACAAGGGCAAGCCCTTCCTGCCGCGCTCGTTCACGTCCGCCAACCACATCGAGCAGATCCAGGGCGTGTACGTCCCGTTCTGGCTGTTTGACGGCGGCGCGGAGGGCGCGGCCAGCTACCGCGCCAGCAACACGAACGTGTACGAGACCGGCGACTATGAGATCACCGAGACGCGGCACTACCACGTGGTGCGCGCCGGGTCGCTCGCGTTTGAGAAGATCCCGGTCGACGCATCCTCCAAGATGCCGGACGACCACATGGACTCCATCGAGCCGTTTGACTATGCCCAGCTGCGCCCGTTTTCCACGGCGTACCTGCCGGGCTATCTGGCGGATAAATACGACGTGACCATCGACGACAGCCGCGACCGGGCGGACACGCGCTGCCGCGAGACGCTCGCGCAGGCTCTGCGCGACACCGTCACCGGCTACGGCGCGTGCGTGACCGAGCGCGAGGACATCGCGCTGCGGCGCGGCAAGGTGCACTACGCCCTGCTGCCGGTTTGGATGCTGAGCACGAAGTGGAACGGGCAGGACTTCCTCTTCGCCATGAACGGGCAGACCGGCAAGCTCGTCGGCGACCTGCCGACGGACCGCGGCCGCTTCTGGGGCATGTTCGCCGCCATCGCGGCCCCGCTCACGGTGGCGCTGACTGCAATTTTGCAGTTCCTGCTGTAAGGAGGCGACGGATATGAAACGCAAACTGACCGCCCTGCTGCTCGTGCTGCTGCTGGCCGTGACGCTCGCAGTACCGGCGCTGGCCGCCGGGGACTGGGTCACGGACGAGGCCGGCCTGCTCACCGACCAACAGATCAGCCAGCTCTCGCAGCGCGCCGCCGCCCTCGCGCAAAGCAGCGGCGTCGGCGTGTACATCCGCACCGTGGACGACTATGCCGACTACGGCTTTACCGACGTGGAGACGGCGTCCTACACGCTCTACCACAATGACTCGCTCGGCGTCGGTGACGGGCGCGACGGTGTGCTCCTGCTGCTGAGCGTGTCGAACCGCAAGTACGCCGCCTTCGTCTACGGCGACAAGGCAGAGCTCCGCTTCCCGGACTCTGCCCTGCAGCAGCTCGAGGACGGCTTTCTCGACGACTTCCGCAACGACGACTGGTACGGCGGCTTCTGCGACTACATCGACGGCTGCGCCGACCTGCTCAGCGGCGAGTCCTACACCGGCAGCGACTCTGACTATGCCTACAGCCCCGGCCATGACGCCGACGTTGACCCCGGCTTCTCCGCGCCGTCGCTGCTGCGCAATTTGGGCATCGCGCTCGTGATCTCGTGCGTCATCGCGCTCATCGTCTGCCTGATCCTCAAGGCGAAGATGCGCTCCGTGCACCGCCAGACCGAGGCGCGCGCCTACGTCACGCCCGAGGGCCTGCACCTGACGCGGCGCGACGATGTCTACACCCACACGACCACGACGCGCCGCAAGATCGAGCGCGACAACGACCAGCACTCCGGTGGCGGCGGGTCGAGCTTTTCCGGTGGCGGCGGCCACGGCCGCAGCGGCAGCTTCTGACGCACCAAAACGCAAAAACGCTGTCCCATTTTCGGGACAGCGTTTTTTCATGCCTCCGTGACGGGGATGCGGATCTCGGTCACGAATTTTTCCGGGTCGCTCGTCAGGCCGTAGTCGATCATCGTGATCTCGCGCGAGAAGTCCGCCGGGGCGAGCGCGTGCGCGCGCAGGTAGTCCATCAGACGCGCATACTGCGCCGGGGCTTCGGGGTGGCTGCCGCGAAAGCACACGGCGGCGCACGTCGTCTCGGGCAGGGTGGTCACATCGCCATCGAAGGCGTCCTCGTCGTCGAGCACGAGAAACGCGCGGTCATACGGCGCAAACGCCCCGGCCAGCAGCCGCTCGGCCGAGAGGCCCACACCCACCTTGCCGAGGAACACCACGGCCTCCGCCTGCGAGCGCTCGAGCATGCGGATGGACGGCTCCATGTCGAGAAAGCTGTGCAGCTCGAGCGCGCCGGACATCCACACAATGCGGCACGCGGGGCTACGCACGAGGCGGATGGCGCCGAGCGCGGCCGTCTGCGCATCGTGCAGCTGGCGCAGGCGGTTGTCGATCTTGCGCTCGACGCGCTGCAGCTCCGCCTGCTTGCGCACGACGGCGGCCTTCTGCTCGCGCAGCAGCTGCTCGATGCGCCCGACGTCGCGGTTGCGCAGAAAGGCGCGGATCTGCCCGAGCGGCATATCCAGCGCGCGCAGGTAGCGGATGGTGTTGAGCACCTCAAACTGCCGCGGCCCGTAGTAGCGGTAGCCGGTCGCGGGGTCGGTGTATTCCGGCGTAAGCAGGCCGATGGTCTCATAGTGGCGCAGGCTGCTCACGCTCAGGTGAAACAGCTGCGCCACGTCGCCGATGGAAAACAGCTCCTGTGTCCGCGCCATGTCACGCCTCCTCCGGCACGAGCCGGCCGCGCCGGCGCAGCACGAGAAACGCGATCACGCAGATGATGACCGACAGCAGCGAGCCCGCCGCCGTGGCCAGACCCATGGGCAGCAGCGTCGTGGGAAACCACTTGCTCATCAGGTACGCGCCCGGCACGCGCACGAGCACCACGGCCGTGATGTTGTGCAGAAACGACAGCTCCGAGCGGCCGATGGCGCAGAAATACCCGCTGAAGCAAAAGTGCAGCCCGGCAAAACAGCAGTCGAGGATGTACCCGCGCAGATACTGCCCGCCCGCGGCGGCGACGGCCGCGCTGTCCGTGAACAGGCCCACGACGGGATCTGCCACGAACTGGATGACGATCGTGATGAGCACGCCGAAGCCGAACGCAACGGCGATGGCGTACCACAGCGTCTGCAGCGCGCGGCGTGGCTTGCCCGCGCCGATGCATTGCGCACCGAGGGCCGACACCGTCGAGAGCATGGACGACGGCACGAGGAACAAAAAGCTGATGATCTTCTCCACGATGCCGACGGCGGCGGCGTCCGTGAGGCCGCGGCGGTTGGCGATGACGGTGATGAACAAAAACGCGATCTGAATCAGCCCATCCTGCAGCGCGACCGGCACACCGATGCGCAAAATGCGCCCCATGACCGCCCGCCGCGGGCGCAGATCGCCCCGCGTGAGGGCAATGCCGTCGCGCTCGCGGCGGATGACGACCAGCGACACGGCCACGCTGACCGCCTGCGCCAGCGTCGTGCCGAGCGCGGCGCCCGCCGGGCCCATGTGCAGCGCGCCCATGAACAGATAGTCGAGCGCGATGTTTGCCGCGCACGCGATGGCGATGAAGTACATCGGGCGCTTCGAGTCGCCCAGGCCGCGGAAGATGGATGCGATGATGTTGTACGCCGTGATCAGCGGCACGCCGAGAAAGCAGATGCGCAGGTAGGCGACCGTGCCGGGCACGGCCTCGGCCGGCGTGGACATGACCGCCGCGATCGGCCGCGCGAGCGCCAGCAGCACCCCCGTCACCACGATGCTCAGCGCCAGAAACAGCGTCGTCGTGTTGCCGATGTAGCCCGCCGCGCCCCGGCGGTCGCGCGCGCCGACGGCCTGACCGATCGTGACCGTCGCGCCCATGGCGAGGCCCACGATCATGACCGTGAGCATGTGCATGGCCTGACTGCCGATGGACACGGCCGTCGTGCTGGCCACGCCCTCGTACTGGCCGATGATGAACAGGTCGGCCATGCCGTAGAGCGTCTGCAGGAAGTACGAGAGCAGATACGGCAGCGAAAAGCGCACAATGTTGCCAAAGACGCTGCCGGTCGTGAGATTTTTCTCCATGGCGTTTGCCCCTTTGCGTGGAATACCGTCATTGTAAACTCTACAACGGTTGTAGAGTCAAGGCTTTGTTTTGCCCCGGCGCGGATTTTTTTCGCGCCGGGGCTGCATTTTTCAGAACGTCAGGCGCATCTGATACCAGACGACGCCGCCGTGGGTGGAGCTCGACACGCCCTCGCTCACGAAGCCGAACTTCGCGTAGTAGTGCACGAGCCGGTCCTTGCACGTGAGCACGAGGCCGCGGCGGCCCTGCGCGCGCGCGTCGGCGATGGCGCGCTCGATGAGCTGCCCCGCGCAGCCGTGCCGGCGGTAGTCTGGCAGCGTGTTCACGCCGAAGATCATCTGCCACGCGCCGTGCGCGTCGTGCAGCGCGGCGTCCGCGTAGAGGTCGTCCGTGAGGTCGGTGCGGTCCGTGACCATGCCGTCCACGAACGCGATGAGCGTGCCGCCGTCAAACATCAGCCAGAAGTGGTCGCCATAGTGCGCCAGCCGGTCAGCGAGTTCTTCCCGTGTCGCGGCCTCCGCCGCCGGGAAGCACGCTGCCTCCACCGCCGCCACGGCGTTGAGATCGGCGAGCGTCGCCGTGCGAATCATCCTAGTATCCATCGTTATGCCTCCGTTTCGTCCAGCAGCAGCGCTTCGAGCTCCGCCACCGTGCGGCAGTAGTGCGGGCAGATGCGCTGCATCGTTTCGATGATGTGCGGCACGGTGTGCGTCCACCCCGCCGCGATGAAGTCCACGCCCGCGCGGTCAGCCATGTCCTTGCCGGGCTTGAGATCGTCGATGACCACGAGCTGTTCCGGCCGCAGGCCGAGTTCCCGCTCGATCTGGTAGATGGGCCACGGCGCGGGCTTGCGCCGCTCGGGGTCTGAATCCCAGCCGTAGATGCGCTCCGGCGTGGGCAGGTCGTGCGCGCGGTAGTCGCGCAGGATGTTTTCCGGCACGGAGTGGCTCACGACGCAGATATGCCCGCCCGCGGCGTGAAACCGCTGTAGCAGGTCACGCATACCGGGGAACGTGTCGGGCACGTGCGTGCGCACATAGTCCAGCCACGTCTGGTACTGGATGTCCATCTCCGCATCGGAAAAGCCCAGAATATCGCTGCACAGCGCGCCGAAGCCCGGCTCGAACGAGTAGGAAAAAAAGTCGTCGAGCGTCATGTGCACGTCCGGCCGCAGCGTTTGCAGCGTCTGCACGAAGGCCGGGTAATTGATGGTCGCGGTGCTGTTGACGACGGTGTCGTCATGGTCGAGCACCAGACACTGGTAGCGCATGCGCGCCGCCTCCTTTGTCTCACATTGCACAGCATTTTACCACGAACCCCGGCGAAATGCCACCACCGGGCGCAAAAACGCCCGGACGAAGTTTTCCCCCGTCCGGGCGGATGCCGTTGTGCACATTGCCGTCAGAAGCTGCCGGCGGCGGTGGACGCCCCCGCGCCCCAAAGCAGCACGCGCAGCACGCCGATGAGCGCGAGGTGCGCGGGATAATAGACGTAAAAGAGCCAGCCCATGCCGCGCCATTTGCCCCGCGTGCCGTCATAGCACCGCAGCAGCGGGATGGCGAGCGCCGTGCCGAGCTGCACGAGCGCGTATACCTTATCTATAAAGAAGAAATACACGAGCGCGTACACGGCCGACCACACCATGAGCCAGCCCATCTGCTTTCGGAAGTCCCCGCGCGCCTGCCCCATGAACAAGATCGCCATCGCGGCCACGCAGCTCCAGTCCGACGGGAACGTGACCGCGCAGATCACAAACGTCAGCGCGATCTTGACCCAGTCTTTGATCCGCGCATCGTCGTGGATGACGAGCAGCACCAGCCCCCACGCGAGCGACCACACGACGCCCGTCTGATTGAACGGCCCGGTGGACAGCGGCACAAACGGGATGCCGAAGCAGAAATCATACGCAAAGTGCGAGATGAGCGCGAGCGCGAACAGGCGCGCGGCGTACTTTTTCACATCGTGCGTGTAGTGGTAGCCCTCGACGATGAAAAACCACATGATCGGCGCCGTCACGCGGCCGAGCACATGGCACACGAGCACCCACCAGTCGGTGGCGTAGCCGGGCCAGAGCGTCCACGTGAGGTGGTCGAGCGTCATGGCGAGGATGGCGATGCCCTTGAGCGCGTTGCCGCTCAGGGCCGGTCTGCGGGTCTGGAGCATGGGGACACCTCCGGAAAACGAGTTTTCTCTTTTTCAGCATAGCAAATCCGCCCCGCCGCGTCAATGCCCGCGGGCGGCCCAGCGTGTCAAAAAAGCCTCGCAGAGTTTGCCGCCCGCAGGCGGCAAAGCATTGCAATCATTTTCTCTCGCGACATGTGCGTGAGAGAAAATACTTCTCTGGCTGCAAGTGTGGACTTTGTGCGCCCCCGGCGTACAAAGTCTGCGCGCAGCAGCCTGCAGGCCTTTTGCCGGGAAAGCCCTCCGGGCTTTCCCGACAAGCAAAACCGCCCGCGGCAGCCAGAGCTGCCGCGGGCGGAACTGTCCGGAGGCGTGTTCAGTTCTCGTCGGTCCCAGCCGTCTCGCCGAGACCCGCATCGTCCTCCCCGAGGATGCCGAGGTTGCCGATGGCGTGGCGGCAGAGCGCCGTGTACGTCTGCTCGCTGATGTCATGCTCCATCTTGCAGGCGTCCTCCTCGGCGGTCTTGGCGTCGACGCCGAGCTCCATGAGAAACTTCGTGAGCGTATGGTGCCGGTCGAGCATGCGCGCGGCAATGTCCATGCCGCTCGGCGTGAGCGTGATGAGCCCGTCGCGGTCCATCGTGATGTAGCCGTTTTCGCGCAGGCGCTTGGTCGTGTAGGTCACGCTCGGCTTCGTCACGCCGAGCTGCTCCGCGATGTCGATCGAGCGGATGTAACCGTGTTTCTGCTGCATCATCAGCATTGCTTCCAGATAGTCTTCCGCAGCTCTCAAGATCTGCATAGCGGATTCCACCAACCTTTTCGTCAAATTGCTTTTAGGTTAGCACACCTTAACCAAAAATGCAAGCGATGCAAAATTTTTTTCAAATACCTCTTGACACGCGATGTTAGATAGATTAAACTTTAGCAAGGTTAGGGAAGTTTAACTTGTGTTAAACAAATATAACCGTTCTTTTTTCATCCAAGGTTAGCACGCTCTAACCGTTACCAGTGGAGGGATATCTATGATGCCGCTGAATCTCGCCAATGTCGGCGAGGAGACACTGATTCTGAAAGTCGGCGGAAACCCAGAGACCAGAAAACACTTGGAAGATCTGGGTTTCGTCCCCGGCGGGACGGCCACGGTCGTATCGGCGATCGGCGGGAATCTGATCGTGAAGGTCAAAGAATCCCGCGTTGCCATCAGCGATGAAATGGCACGCAAAATCATGATTTAAGGGAGGAAGCACGATGAAAACGCTGCGAGAAGCCAAGATCGGCGAAACGGTCAAGGTGGTAAAGCTGCATGGTGAAGGCGCCATCAAGCGCCGTATCATGGACATGGGCATCACGAAGGGCACCGAAGTGTATGTGCGCAAGGTCGCACCGCTCGGCGATCCGGTGGAAGTCACGGTCCGCGGCTATGAGCTGAGCCTGCGCAAGGCCGATGCCGAGATGATCGAGATCCAGGCATAATCATCCGTAAGCAAAATTTATTACATAAGGTAGGATCCCCCATCAACAGAGGAGAATATCGCAAAGGAGCATCCGAATGGAAAAGCAAATCAAGATTGCCTTAGCCGGCAACCCGAACTGCGGCAAAACGACGCTGTTCAATGCGCTGACCGGCTCCAATCAGTTTGTGGGCAACTGGCCGGGCGTCACGGTCGAGAAAAAGGAAGGCCGCCTGAAAAAGCATGACGACGTTGTCATCATGGACCTTCCCGGCATCTACTCGCTCAGCCCGTACACGCTCGAAGAGGTCGTCGCCCGCAACTATCTGATCGACGAGCGCCCGGACGCCATCCTCAACATCGTGGACGGCACGAACCTCGAGCGCAACCTGTACCTGACCACGCAGCTGACCGAACTGGGCATTCCGGTGGTCATGGCCGTGAACATGATGGACATCGTGCGCAAGAGCGGCGACCAGATCAACATCAGCCAGCTGTCGCAGCAGCTCGGCTGCAAGGTCGTGGAGATCTCGGCCCTGAAGGGTGACGGCGTCATGGCCGCGGCAGAAGCCGCCATCGAGGCCGCCAAGTCCACCAAGACCGTGCCGATGCACACGTTCTCCGGCCCGGTCGAGCACGCGATCGCCCACATCGAAGAGGCGGCCGTGCACAAGATGCCGGAAGAGCAGCAGCGCTGGTACGCGATCAAGATCTTTGAGCGCGACGACAAGGTGCTCGCCAAGCTCCACATCCCCGAGGATGTGCACCAGCACATCGAGGCGGACATCAAGGCCGCCGAGGAAGAGCTCGACGACGATGCCGAGTCCATCATCACCAACGAGCGCTACGTTTACATCGCGGAAGTCATCCGCGCCTGCTACCGCAAGAAATCCAAGGCCACGCAGTCCACGTCCGATAAGATCGACCGCATCGTCACCAACCGCTGGCTGGGCCTGCCGATCTTCGCCGTGGTCATGTTCCTGGTCTACTGGGTCGCCATGGTCGCCGTCGGCGCGCCCGCGACCGACTGGGCCAATGACGGCGTGTTCGGCGACGGCTGGCACCTGCTGGGCATCGGCTCGAGCGCTTATAACGACGCCAACGACGAATACACCGCCGCGACCGAAGCGGTCGATGCGTTCCTGGGTCTCGACACCGAAGCCGAAGACTTCGACGCCGACGCCACCCTCGCGGAAATGAAAGACTTCCAGCCCACCTCCGACACCGCGACCACCATGGTCGAGGATGAGGAGACCCTGGCTGAGAATGAAATGACCGCCTACTACGACAACATCCCCGATGACGCCGACGAGGACAGCACCGTGAGCATGACGTATGTCGATGCGGTCGCCTACCTCGAAGCCAACGGCTTTGACGCGCCCGATCCGGCCGACTACGGCGTCTGGGTCCCGGGCATCCCGGTCCTGATCGGCAACGGTCTGGAGAAGGCGGGCTGTGCCGACTGGCTCAGCGGCCTGATCCTCGACGGCATTGTCGCCGGTGTCGGCGCGGTGCTCGGCTTCGTGCCGCAGATGCTGGTCCTGTTTTTGATGCTGGCCTTCCTCGAGGCCTGCGGCTACATGTCCCGTATCGCCTTCGTGCTCGACCGTATCTTCCGTAAGTTCGGCCTGAGCGGCAAGTCCTTCATCCCGATGCTCATCGGCGTCGGCTGCGGCGTGCCGGGCGTTATGGCCTCCCGTACCATTGAAAACGAGCGTGATCGCCGCATGACGATCATGACCACCACCTTCATCCCCTGCGGCGCGAAGGTGCCGTTCATCGGCATGATCGCCGGCGCCCTCTTCGGCGGCAGCGCATGGGTCTCCACCTCCGCGTACTTCATCGGCATGGCTGCCATCATCATCTCCGGCATCATGCTCAAGAAGACCAAGATGTTCTCCGGCGATCCGGCTCCGTTCGTCATGGAGCTGCCGGCCTACCACTGGCCGACGCTGGGCAACGTCCTCCGCTCCATGTGGGAGCGCGGCTGGTCCTTCATCAAGAAGGCCGGCACGATCATCCTGCTGTCCACGATCTTTGTCTGGTTCACCACGTACTTCGGCACGGTCGACGGCACGTTCCGCATGCTGTCCGAGGACGAGATCGACTACTCCATCCTCGCTGCCATCGGCGGCGTGCTCGCCTGGATCTTCAAGCCCCTCGGCTGGGGCAACTGGCAGGCGGCAGTCGCCTCCATCACCGGCCTCGTTGCCAAGGAGAACATTGTCGGCACGCTCGGCATCCTCTACGGCGGCGGCGACGGCACCGTGTACCAGAATATCGCGGCTGCCTTCAACGGCATCAGCGGTTACAGCTTCCTGGTGTTCAACCTCCTGTGCGCTCCGTGCTTCGCGGCTATCGGCGCCATCAAGCGCGAGATGAACAGCCAGAAGTGGACGTGGTTCGCCATCGGCTATCAGTGCGGCTTCGCTTACCTGTGCGGCCTGATGATCTACCAGTTCGGCTGCGCCTTCACGGGCAACCTGAACGTGATCGGCCTCATCTGCGCGATCCTGGCACTGGCCGGCATCATCTACATGCTGGTGCGTCCCTACAAGGAAGCCACCACGCTCAAGGCCTGAGCCTTTCCAAAATTCGCAAACGCAAAGGAGTGATTTTCCATGTTCAGCTGGATTGGCGCGAACCTCTCTACGATTTTGATTTCGATTGTACTCATCGCCATTGTCACCTTCATTTCCCTTTCCCTGATCCGCCAGAAGCGGCAAGGGAAATCCTCCTGCGGCGGCAACTGTGCCCATTGCGGTGCGCAGTGCCATAGCTGCCACCCCAAAGGGCAGTGAATCCGATTTGGACAGACAGAGTCCCCCAACTCTGTCTGTCCATTTTTTATGCTCCGCGCAATATCTTAACAAACAATTCAGGCGATTCTTCACAGAATCGTCATCCTTTTTCCGGGAACCAATTTACAATGGTAGCGTCTCATCCTGTAAAGCACCGCAGCCCATGGAGCGCGGGGAAAGGAAACCAACACCATGAAATTTCTCAAACGGGCCCTGCCCATTGTACTTGCCGTGTGCCTGCTCGCAAGCCTTGGCGCCGTGTCGGCCATTGACGCCGGCGAGACGCGCACCGTCATCGGCGCAGACCTCACGGACGACCAGATCAAGACCGTCTACAAGACCTTCGGCATCGAGCGCGGCAGCGTCAAGGAGCTGACCGTCACGAACAAGGACGAGCGGCAGTATCTCAGCGGCGTCATCAGCGACGCGCAGATCGGCACGAAATCCATCTCCTGCATCTCCATCGAGGTGCTCGACGCCGGCAAGGGCATGACCGTCAACACGTCGCACATCACCTACTGCACGAGCCAGATGTACATCAGCGCGCTGGCCACGGCCGGCATCACGGACGCAAAGATCACCGTGACCGCGCCGTTCGACGTCTCGGGCACCGCGGCGCTGACGGGCGTGTACAAGGCGTACGAGGACATCACGGGCACGAAGCTCGACGAGACCGCCAAGGCCGTCTCCTCGCAGGAGCTGGCCACGACGGCGGAGCTCGCGCAGGCCATCGGCGACTATGACTCGGTCGAAATCGTCAATGAGCTCAAGCTCATCCTCAACGAGACGAAGGACATGACCGACGCCGAACTGCGCGCCAAGATCAAAGAGATCGCCGCCGAGTACGACGTCACGCTCACGGACGATCAGATGACCCAGCTCGTGAACCTCTGCCGCTCGCTCGAAAAGCTGGACACGAACGCCCTGCTCTCGAAGGTGCACGCCGTGCAGGATACGCTCAAACAGCTCGCCGGCGCGAAGGACAAGATCGCGTCCTTCACCGGCAAGGTCAAGGATGTCATCACCGCCATCGGCGATTTCTTCGAGCGCGTGATCGCTCTCTTCCGCAAGTAAACCCGGATAGAAAGAACCCGCCCGCAGGCACTGCCTGCGGGCGGGCTTTTATGCGCATTTTTCGTCTTAGCCGCGCAGCGCCCGGTCCGTGCGCACGAGCACCGGCACGGTCACGATAAACGTCACCGCATCGGCCGCCGCCATGAAATACAGCACGCCGTCGAGCCCGAACCACACCGGCAGCAGCAGCACGAGCCCCACGCCCAGCACGATCTCGCGCAGGAGCGACAGCGCCGTGCTCGTCCACGCCTTGCCGAGCGCCTGCAGGTAGATCATCGCGCCCTTGTTCACGCACGAGAGCGCGGCCGCGCCGAGAAACCACCGGATGCACCGCACGGCGAAGTCCGTGTAGTACGCACTCTCGTTTTTCGCGCCGAAGAGATCGGCAAACACGCCCGGGCAGCTCTCAAACAGCGCCGTCGCCACGAGCCCCACGACCGCCTCGGCCAGTAGCAGCCGGTGCAGCAGCGCCCGCGCCCGGTCGCGTCGCCCGGCGCCGATGTTGTACCCCACGACGGGGATGCACCCGGCCGAGAGCCCGATGGCAATGGAGATGACGATCTGGAAAAACTTCATGACGATGCCCACGACCGCCGTCGGGATCTGCGCATACTGCGCCTGGCCGAACACGGGGTCGAGCGCGCCGTATTTGCAGCACATATTGAGCACCGCCGCCATGGAAAACACGATGCTGATCTGCGACAAAAAGCTCGTCATGCCCAGCGGCAGAAACGCGCGCAGCAGCTCACCCCGCAGCCGGAAGCTGCCGCGCTGCAGCCGCACGGCCTTCATGTGCAGCAGATACGCCGCCGCCAGCACAGCCGAGAGGATCTGGCCGATGACCGTTGCAACGGCCGCGCCCATCATGCCCCACCCGCACGGGAAGATGAAGATGGGGTCGAGGATGATGTTGCACACCGCGCCCGCCAGCAGCGACAGCATGGCGTAGCGCGGGCTGCCGTCGGAGCGGATGATGGGGTTCATCGCCTGCCCGAACATGTAAAACGGGATGCCGAGCGCGATCCAGAAGCAGTATTCGCGCGAGAGGGCGAACGTCTCGGCGTTGACCGTCGCGCCGAACGCCGTCAGGATCGGATCCATGAAAATGAGGTACACCGCCGTGAGCACAACGCTGACGATGAGCGTGAGCACGATGGCGTTGCCGACGCTGCGGTGCGCCTGCTCCTGCTCCCCCGCGCCGAGGCGGATGCTGACATAGGCGCAGCAGCCGTCGCCGATCATGGTGGCGATGGCGAGCGCGATGACCGTCAGCGGGAACACAACGCTGTTGGCCGCGTTGCCGTAAGAGCCGAGGTAGCTCGCGTTGGCGATGAAGAGCTGGTCGACGATGTTGTACAGCGCGCCGACGAGCAGCGACAGGATGCACGGCAGCGAGAATTTGCGCATCAGCGCGCCGACTGGCTGCTCGGCGAGAAAGGAATTGGACTGGGATTCGTTCATGCTTGCCTCCGATTTTCCGCCCAAAGGCAAAAAACGGCACACGCCGCGCGTGTGCCTGCAAACCTCGGAAGCCGACACACACCACGCTCGCATACCGTTTCGTATCCGAATGCTGTGCATCCGTGTATCGTGCCTTCAAGCCAGATTTGAAATTTTACGGGAGATATTATACCAGCCCGCGCCCGAAAAAGCAAGCCCCCGCGGTCTCGCGCGGGGGCAGTGCGTGTCATTTTTCCAGCGCGGCGAGCTTCTCGCGGCGGATACGGTCGGCGTCCCGGCGGACGAAGTACGCGGGGATGAGGATGAACACCGCGCTCACGGCCGCGGCCAGAAACAGCTCATACGGATAGAGGTAGCTGCCGGCGTAGCTCGGGTACTTGGCGAGAATGGCCGCCGTCGGCTCGAGCGCGACGGCCCGGATGATGAGCGGGTCGATGATGCTCGCAAGCACCATGGGCAGCATGATGTAGATGACCATCTTCACGCTCTGCGACGCGCCGGCGCGCCCGGCGGGTGTATAGTCGCGCGACGAGGCGGTGAACAGCCCCGCCATGGCGAGGTTGCCGGCCATAATGCACGTGCCGCCGACGCACAGCAGCGGCATGGCGTGGCCAACGAACTTGATCGAATAGGCGATCAGCCCGCCGAGCACCTGCAAAATCGCCACGGGGTAATAAAACTTTTCCTTGCCGAAGCGGTCCATGACCTTGCCCGCGAGCACGGACAGCACGGCCGAGGCAAGCACGACGATGCCGATGGGCAGGATGTAGTTGTCGATGCCGAGCGTGACCTCGACGAGCGAGATCATGTACGGCTGCCACAGCTGCATGGCAAGGCCGGAGAACATCATGCCGAGAAAGCAGATGTAGATCATCTTATTGGCGCGGATGTTCGCCGGGCGGAAAGCGTAGAGCACGTCGCGCAGGTACGTGTCGCCCTGCACGGGACGCAGGGCCGGACTGTCGCGGAAGATGCACAGGCCGAGCACGCCGGCCGCGCTCGTCAGGCCGCCGAGCACGAGGAAAAAGCCCGTCCAGTTGCCGTGCACGGTCATGCCGTCAAAGCCCGCGAAGATGACGATGAGCGCGAGGATGGGCATGATGCTCAGCACGATGTCCACGACGCCGCGGTTCGTGACGTCGGTCACGTCCGTGACCCAGGCGGAAAAGGCCGAGTCGTTGGCCGTGCTGCCGATGGCGGACATGATGCAGTCCATAACGACGAAGAGCGTCACCGCGAGACCGACGTCGCCGCCGACCTGCCCGTTGCCGAAGAGCGCGAACGACGCCGTCGTGATACCCCAGAGGATATACCCCCAGCAGACGAAGGCGCGGCGCTTGCCCACGCGGTCCGACCACGCGGCGCTGAAGATCGTCGCCAGCGCGGCGGCGATGGCGCTGGCCGCGACGGTCGCGGACGTGGCCCAGCCGGCGGCCGTGATATTTTTCTGAATGTAGGTGGAAAAGTAGACGTTCTCGACCATCCAGGCGATCTGCCCGATGAAGCCGAACACCAGCAGACTCGTCCAGACGCGCGCGCCGAGCGGCGTCGCCTTTTTGACGACCAGATTCTCCTGCATGAAAGTTCTCCCCTTTGCAAGGCGTTGTCACCCGATTATACCATGTTCTCCCCCCGCCCGGCAACCGGGAAACCGGCTTCCTGCCGCACGGCGCTGCCGTGTCAAAAAATTTTCAAAAATATTTTTTCATTTTTGCATTAAAAAAAGAAGTTGGCGCATTATTATGGCAGAACGGAAATGAAATAACTTTTCGTGAGACAGAGCTTGCTTTCCTCATAAGGTTGTTTACCGGTTATTTACAACTTTACCCCACACACACACAAAACTTTTGCTTGCTCTGCAGCGCCTGCGCGACACCGCGCGGGCGCATTCTCTTTTAAACGCCGTGTTCTCTTTCGAAAGAAATAACACCGCCCGGGACTGCTTTCGCCCCGGGCGGTGTTCCGTTTTCCCCTTTTGGCGGCGATCTGCCGTGCGTTTGGAAAGCCTTCCCCTTTGCGGGGAAGGCTTGGGGTGCGCCCCGATCACGCAGTCTCTCGCAAAGCATCTGAGCCGCAGGGGAGCCCGAGGGGGCAAGGCCCGCCTCGGATGTGATCCTGCATCGCCGTTCGGCGATGCCCTCACCCCTGCTGCGCCAGCCGCGGGATGTCCCCCACGCCGTCGAGCACGACGCTCGGCCGGTAGGCAAACTCGTCCAATGTTGCGCGCGTGGACACGCCGCTGAGCACGAGCACGGTGGCCATGCCGCTCTCCATGCCGGAGATAACGTCGGTGTCCATGCGGTCGCCGATCATGACGGCCTCGCCCGAGTGGCAGCCGAGCATGCGCAGGCCGGTGCGCATCATGAGCGGGTTCGGCTTGCCGCAGAAATACGCCTGCTTGCCGGTGGCGATCTCCACCGGGGCGATCAGCGCGCGGCACGCGGGGGCGATGCCCTCGTCCGTCGGGCCGCAGGTGTCGGAGTTCGCGCCGATGAGCTTCGCGCCCGCGAGTACAAGATTCGTCGCCTTCGTGAGCGTGTCGAGCGAGTAGGCCCGTGCCTCGCCGATGACGACGTAATCGGGGTTGACGTCGTTCATGGTGATGCCGCGGTCATACAGCGCATTGAGCAGCCCCGCCTCGCCGAGGGCGTACACCGAGCAGCCGGGCGCCTGGTCGGCCAGAAAGGCCGCCGTGGCCAGCGCGCTGGTGTAAAAATGCTCCTCCGGCACGTCGAGCCCCATACGCCAGAGCTTCTGGTGCAGCTCGCGCGGGGTCATGCCGCTGTTATTGGTCAAAAACAGGTATTCCTTGTGCGTGTCCTGCAGCCAGTGGATGAACTCCGCCGCGCCGGGCAGGATGTGGTTGCCGTGGTAGATGACGCCGTCCATGTCGCACAGGAAACCTTTTTTCGCGTTGAAATCGATCATTTCCATGTCCGTTCTCCTTATCCTTGCTTCTGCTCTCAGCTTACCACGCATCCCGCCGCCGGGCAAGCGGCGGGCGCGTCAAATTTGCGTAAAGTCACAGGTCCAGCCGCAGGAAGATCGTCGTGTCCAGCGGGCTGTCGTTGTAGGGCGGGATGTCGTAAAATCCGAGCGCGCGGTACATCCGGATCGCGCTCGTGAGAAACGGCAGCGTGTCGAGCAGCATGGCCGTGTAGCCGATGGCGCGGGCATCATCGAGGATGCGCTGCATCATCGCCCCGGCGATGCCCCGGCCGCGAAACGCGGGACGCACATACAGCCGCTTGAGCTCGCACGTCGTGCCGTCGAGCCGGCGCAGCGCGATGCACCCGGCCGGCTGCCCATCGCACCACGCGACGTAGAGCCGCCCGTCCGGCAGGCCGTACTTTTGCGTCGGGTCGGCGACCTCGGCGTCGTAGTGCTGCAGGTCGAGATAGACCTGAAAATACGGATCGTGCGCGACGAGCATGTGCGTATATTCCGCAAACAGCTCCCGCACCGCCTCCGGTGTGGCATAGCCCAGTTTCAGCTCCATACGTGTCCCTCCCGCGTGTCTCGATGGCATTATTTTACCGCATCTGCGCCCCGCGTCAAGCCCCCGTGAAAAAGGACGCACCGGGCATTGACGCGCGCGGGCAAAGCGGCTAAACTAGACCTCAGTTTCTGTTCTCGGAGGCGTCTATGAAAACGACAACCGCTCCTTCCGGCACCGGCCGCGCGCGGCTGGGCCTGATCGTGTCCATGACGGTGTTCGGCACGATCGGCCTGTTCGTGCGCCGGATCGAGATCACCTCGGCCGAGCTCGCGCTCTGCCGCGCGGGGCTCGCGGCCGTGTTTCTGCTGCTGTATTTTCTCGCCACGCGCAGGCGGCTGTGCCTGAGCGAGATCAAAAAGTCGCTCTGGCTGCTGCTGGCTTCGGGCGCGGCCATGGGCATCAACTGGATGCTGCTGTTCGAGGCGTATAAGTACACGACCATTTCCCTCGCCACGCTCAGTTACTATCTTGCGCCCGTGATCGTCACGGCGCTGTGCCCGCTGCTGTTTCATGAGCGGATGACGCGCACGCAGCTGCTCTGCTTTCTCATGTCCACGCTCGGCGTCGCGCTCATCATCGGCTCGGGCGGCGTGCAGGGCGGCGGGTCGGATGTGCGCGGCATTGGCTTCGGCGTGAGCGCCGCGGTGTTTTACGCCACTGTCATCCTGCTCAACAAGTATATCACCGGTGTTCCGGCGCTCGAGCGCACGTTCGTGCAGTTTCTCGCGGCCATTCTGGTGCTCACGCCGTATGTCGCGCTCACATCGGGCTTTCACCCGGGCGTGATGTCCGCGGCCGGGTGGGTGAACCTGCTCATCGTCGGCCTCGTGCACACGGGCCTGACGTACTGCATGTATTTCTCCGCCATCCGGACGCTGCCGGGGCAGGAGTCGTCGCTGCTGAGCTACATCGACCCCATCGTGTCCGTGCTCGTGTCGGTGCTGCTGCTCGGCGAACCACTCGCCCCGGTGCAGATCGTCGGCATCGTGCTGTTTCTCGGTTTCGCCATCGTAAACGAGCTCACGCACAAAAATGCATAACGCATGAAAACACGAAAAGCCCCACCGGCCTGCGATGTTCGCGGGATAGTGGGACTCAGCGTGTCAAAAAAGCCTCGCAGAGTTTGCCGCCCGCAGGCGGCAAAAAAGTGCAATCATTTTCTCGCGCGACATGTGCGTGAGAGAAAATACTTCTCAGCCTGCAAGTGCGGAATTTGTGCGCCGCAGGCACACAAATTCTGCGCGCAGCAGGCTGCAAGCCTTTTGTCGGGAAAACCTCCGGTTTTTCCGACAAACGCAAAACCGCCGCTTTCCTCTTCGGAAAGCGGCGGTTTTTTCTGCCCTCACCCGGTGAGCACCGTGAGTGAGAGCGCGTTGATGCACGTGTGGAAAAACACCGGCGGCCAGATCGAGCGCGTCTGCTCATAGCAGAACGTGAGCGCAGCCGACACCGGCACATACGCCAGCGCCGAGAGCAGCAGCTTCGGATCCTGATACACGAGCACATACTGCCAGACATGGTAGAGCGAGAAGAGCGCGATCGACGCGGCATAGGCCCAAAAGCGGCTCTTCGGCCGGATCGTGCCGAAGACCACGCCGCGAAACAGGCACTCCTCCACGAGCGGCGCCATGAGCACCGCGACGGCGATCATGCGCTTGTAGTCCGTCCGGGCGAGGCCGGTCACGGCATCGTTGTTCGGCACGGGCAGCTCGCCGATGAGGCTCGTGCCGAGCTGCAGCACGAGCGAGAGCAGCACGTCGATGCCGTAGGCAGCAAACATCATGCCGAGGCAGCGCAGGATGCTGCCGACCATCGTGTCAAAGCTGCGGCGCAGAAACCGCCACATGGCGATGAGCGTGAACACGAGGCCGCAGAGATAGTACGCCACGTTGCACGTGATGTCCGACGGCAGCTCACCGAGCACCGCCAGGAGCAGCATGCCGAGCGTCAGCGGCAGCACGACCGCATGGATGGGGAAATACACCCAGCCCGCGATGCGCGCGCCGCGCGGCATGGGGTCTGTCCACGCCGTGTTGGGATGTTCCACGTCAGCCCCTCGCTTTCTGCTGCAGCTCAAAGAGCAGGCGCATGGCCTCGAGTGGCGTGATCGTGTTGAGGTCGATGCTGCGCAGCTGCTCGGCGATTTCGTCCCCGGCCGCGTCGCCGAGCGTCATCTGCGCCGCATCCTGCGCCGCGTGGGCGGGCGCGGCCAGCTCCGTCGCGCCGGACTCCAGCTCGCGCAGGTAGGTCTTGGCTTTCGTAATGATCGCGTCGGGCACGCCGGCGAGCTTGGCGACCTCGATGCCGTAGCTGTCGTCGGCCGCACCGGCGACGATCTTGCGCAGGAACAGCAGCGTGCCGCCCTGCTTTTTGGCCGTAATGTTGTAGTTGCGCACGCCGGGCAGCGTCTGCTCGAGCGCGGTCAGCTCGTGGTAGTGCGTGGCGAACATGGTCTTGGCGCCGAGGCGGCGGGGGTCGGCGCAGTATTCGAGCACCGCGCGGGCAATGGCCATGCCGTCGTAGGTGGACGTGCCGCGGCCGATCTCATCAAGGATGAGCAGGCTCTGCGCCGTGGCGTGGCGGAGGATGTTGGCCATCTCGCTCATCTCGACCATGAACGTGCTCTGCCCGGCGGCGAGATCGTCGGACGCACCGATGCGCGTGAACACGCGGTCGACCACGCCGATGACGGCGCTCTTGGCCGGTACGAACGAGCCCATCTGCGCCATGAGCACGATGAGCGCGGTCTGGCGCATATACGTGGATTTACCGGCCATGTTCGGCCCGGTCACGATGGCGACGCGGTCGTCCGCGTCGTTGAGGAACGTGTCGTTCGGGACAAAGAGACTGTCCTTCTGCGCCTGCTCGACAACGGGATGACGCCCCTCGCGGATATCGAGCGTGCGCGAGAGATCGACCTCGGGGCAGACGTAGTGGTTTTTCACCGCCGTCTCCGCCAGCGAGCACAGCGCGTCGAGCCGGGCCACGGCGTCCGCCGCCGCCTGCACGCGCGCGACCTCGCCCGCGACGAGCTGGCGCACCTCGTTGAAGAGCGTGTACTCCAGCTCCGCGATGCGCTCGCGCGCCGTCAGGAGCGTGTTCTCGAGGTCTTTGAGCTCGCGCGTGAAATAGCGCTCGCTCGACACCAGCGTCTGCTTGCGGATATAGTCGTCCGGCAACTCGGTGACGCCCGCGCTGTTCGGAATGTCGATGTAGTAGCCAAAAACCTTGTTGTAGCCGACCTTGAGCTTTTTCGCGCCGGTGCGCTCGCGCTCGCGCTGCTCGAGCTCGGCGACGGTCTGCGCGCCGTGGTCGCGCACGTTGCGCAGGCGGTCGACCTCCTCGCTGTAGCCTGGGCGGAGGATGCCGCCCTCGCGCACGGAAAACGGCGGTTCGTCGCAGATGGCGCGGTCGATGCGCGCGCAGAGATCGGCGAGCGTGTCCATCTGCGCAATATCGCGCAGGGCCGCACTGTGCACATCCTTCAGCAGCGCTGTCAGGTTCGGCAGCTGCGCGCAGCACAGGGCCAGCGCGTGCAGGTCGCGCCCGTTGGCAGAGCCGTACACCGCGCGGGAGACAAGACGCTGCATGTCGCCGATCTCGCGCAGGCAGCGGATGAGCTCGCCCCGCAGGACGTTGTCGCCCACCAGCTCCTCCACCGCGCCGAGGCGGCGGCGGATCTGCACGGGGCTGAGCAGCGGGCGCTCCACCCACGCGCGCAGCAGGCGGCCGCCCATGGGCGTTTTCGTCTTGTCGAGCACCCAGAGGAGGCTGCCGCGCTTTTCGCCGGAGCGGAGGTTTTCCGTCAGCTCCAGGTTGCGGCGCGTGGTGTAGTCCAGCTCCATGTAGTGGTCGTCACCCAGCAGCTCCAGCCGCCGGATGTGGCCGAGGTCGCACTTTTGCGTCTCGTGCAGGTAGGCCAGCAGCGCCCCGGCCGCGCACACGGCCGCCGGCGCCTCGCCAAGGCCGAGCGCGTCCGTGCTCTGCACGCCGAACTGCTCGCACACGCGCGCGGCCGCCGCCATGTATTCAAACCGGTCGCCGCCCGCCTCGACCAGACTGCCGAGGCGCTTGGTGAGGAAGGTGCGGATGTCGTCATTTTCCGCCGCCGCGTCGGCGCACACGGCCTCGCGCGGAGCGAAGCGGCCGAGCTCGTTGAGGATGTGGCTCACGGCGTCGGCCGGATAGTTCGCGGCGCAGAATTCCCCCGTCGAGAGGTCGCAGAACGCCGTGCCGCCGGACTGCGCGCTGAGATACACCGCGCAGAGGTAGTTCGATTTGTTCTCCTCGAGCATGGACGAGGCCGTGACTGTGCCGGGCGTGATGATGCGGATCACGTCGCGGTCGACCAGCCCCTTGGCCAGCGCGGGGTCTTCCAGCTGCTCGCAGATGGCCACCTTGTAGCCCTTGGCGATCAGGCGGCCGATGTACGCCTCGGCTGAGTGGTACGGCACGCCGCACATGGGCGTGCGCTCGGCCGGATCCTCGACATTGCGGTCGCGCGTCGTGAGCGTGAGGTCGAGCTCGCGCGCGGCCAGGCGCGCGTCGTCGTCGAACATCTCATAGAAATCACCCAGCCGGAAAAACAGCAGGCAGTCGGGGTTGCGCTGCTTGATCTCATAATATTGCCGCTTCATCGGCGTCAGTTCCGCCATGCGTCATACCTCCTCGCCATAGAGCGCCCAGGTGTTGCTTCCGGTGATCTTCACGTCCACGAACCGGCCGACAAGGGATGCGTCCCCGCGCATGTGCACGAGGCGGCCGCCCTTCGTGCGCGCCGTGAGCGGATAGTCACCCCGGCCGTCGGCCCCGTCGACGAGCACGCGCTGCACGCTGCCCTCATAGGCGCGGTGCTTTTCCTCCGAGATGCGGTTGGCCGCCGCGACGAGCGCGTCAAAGCGCACCTGCTTCTGCGCGCGGGTGTAGGGGTCGGGCATCTTCGCCGCCGGCGTGCCGACGCGCGGCGAGTAGATGAAGGTGAACATCGCGTCGTAGCGCACGGTCTCGATGAGCGAGAGCGTGTCGTCAAATTCGGCGTCCGTCTCGCCGGGGAAACCCACGATAATGTCCGTCGTGAGCACAAGATCGGGCATGTACTGCCGCGCGAGCGCCACCTGCGCCAGATATTTCTCGCGCGTGTAGCCGCGGTTCATCGCGTGCAGGACGCGGTCGTTGCCGCTCTGCACGGGCAGGTGCATCTGGTGCGCGCACTTTTCGCACTCGGCCATGGCGCGGAAGAGCTTTTCCGTCGCGTCCTTCGGGTGGCTGCTCATGAAGCGGATGACAAAGTCGCCCGGGATGGCGTTGAGCCGCCGGATGAGGTCGGCAAAGTCCACGTCCTCGTCGAGGTCGCGGCCGTAGGAGTCGACGTTCTGCCCCAGGAGCGTGATGTCCTTATATCCCGCCGCGACGAGCTCGCGCGCCTCGCGCTCGATCTCGTCCGGGTGGCGGGAGCGCTCGCGCCCGCGCACATACGGCACGATGCAGTAGGTGCAGAAGTTGTTGCACCCGTACATGATCGACAGCCATGCCTTGACGCTGCCGTCGCGCTGCTGGGGGATGCCCTCGGCCACGCTGCCGTCCGCCGGCGCGATGGCAAACACCCGCCGGTGCTCGGTGCAGACGGTGCGCAGCAACTCCGGGAAGCGCCACAGCTCATGCGGGCCGAAGACGAGGTCGACGATGCGGTAGGACTTTTTCAGCTTCTCGGCCACGTGTTCCTGCTGCGCCATGCAGCCGCAGACCGCGATGATCTGGTTGGGGTTGCGCGCCTTGGTATGCGTCAGCGCGCCGACGTTGCCGAACACGCGCGTCTCGGCGTGCTCGCGCACGGCGCAGGTGTTCATGACGACAACGTCGGCCGCGAATTCGTCCTGTGTGAAATCAAAGCCCATGGCGCGCAGATAACCGCGCAGCTTTTCGCTGTCGGCCTCGTTCTGCTGGCAGCCGTAGGTATCGACCATGGCCAGCGGCTGGCGGCCGCCGGCGGTAAAGTGCGCGCGCAGCTGCGCGCAGATATCCAACTGGTGCTGGATGTCCGATTCGGGGATCTCCGTTCTCTGATAGCTCATGCGATGCTCCTGCCTGTCCGGCCTGGCCGGATAAAATTTGAAGTGTGATAGAATATTGTAGCATTTCGCGGTGGAATTTTCAATGACAATCCTTTATAATATACGCGCGGGGCGCACGCGCCCCATGGACTGTACTTAAAGGAGGGCAAACGATGCCCGATATTCAAATTCTCTCTCCGCATCTGGCGGATCTGATCGCCGCGGGCGAGGTCGTGGAGCGGCCCGCCTCGGTGGTCAAGGAGCTGGTGGAAAACGCATTTGACGCCGGGGCCCGCACCGTGACGGTGGAGCTGCGCGGCGGCGGCGCGACGTATCTGCGCGTGACGGACGACGGCTGCGGCATGGCGCCCGAGGACGCAGGCATCGCGTTTTTGCGCCACGCGACGAGCAAGCTGCACGACGAGCAGGGGCTCGAGGCCATCGGCACAATGGGCTTTCGCGGCGAGGCGCTGGCCGCGATCAGCGCCGTGTCGCACATCACGCTCACGACGCGGCAGCGCGGCGCGGCATCCGGCACGCACATGACGCTCGACGCGGGTGACATTCAGGACATGTACGAGACCGGCTGCCCCGAGGGCACGACGATGATCGTGCGCGACCTGTTTTTCAACACGCCCGCGCGGCGCAAATTCCTGAAGTCCGACCGCGCGGAAGGCGCAGCCTGCGCCGCCGCCGCGCTGCGGTGCGCGCTCGGCCGGCCGGACGTGTCCGTGCGCTGCATCCGCGACGGGGAGGAGGTCTTCTTCTCCCCCGGCGACAACAAGCTCGACAGCTGCGTCTACAGTCTGCTCGGGCGCGACCTCGCCATGAGCCTGCTGCCCTGCGAGGGCGAGGCCGACGGCGCGCGCGTGCACGGCTTCATCTCCTCGCCCGCCGCCGGGCGCGGCAGCCGCGCGCAGCAGTACTTCTTCTGCAACGGCCGGTGGATCCGCTCCGCCGCACTGCAGGCCGCGCTCGAACAGGCCTACCGCAACACGCTGCTCGTGGGCCGCTTCCCCGCGTGCGTGCTGTATGTGGAGCTCAGCTGTGCGGCCGTGGACGTGAACGTCCACCCGGCCAAGACCGAGGTAAAGTTCACGCACGAGCGCGCGGTGTTTGACGCCGTGTATTACGGCGCGCGCGCCGCGCTCGAAGCGGAAAAAGCGCCTGTGACCACGCTGGCGAAGGCGGCTGCCAGACCGGCGCCCGCGCCGAAGGCAGACCCGTTCGTGCCGGCTGCGCCGAAAGCAGCCCCGGCCGCGCCCGCAGCGCCGGCATTTGCGCCCGCGCGCACCTATGCCCCCGCCGCCCCGGCGGAGGAGACGGCCGCGCTCCGCTCGCCGACGGCGTCGGCCTTCGCCGCGCCGCGCGTGACCCCGCCGCCGGTGTTTTCCGCGCCCGCGCGCCCCATGCCGGCCACACCGGCCGCACCCGAGCCGGCTATGCCGGCCGCGCAGATCGTGCAGACCGCCATCGAGCCGGAGGCGGAAACGCCCTCCCCGCTCGAGAGCGCCGCGCCCCCGGCCGAGCTGCCCGCCCGCCTGATCGGCGAGGCGATGCACACGTACATCCTCGTCGAAAAGGGCGAGACGCTCATCCTCATCGACAAGCACGCGGCGCACGAGCGCATCAACTTTGACCGCCTGCGGCAGAGCCCTGCCGACATCCCGTCGCAGACGCTGCTCGAGCCGCTGCCCTTCACGCCGGACGCGAGCGATGCCGACGTGCTGCAGCAGTATGGCGACGTGCTCGCGGAGCTCGGCTTCACGCTCGAGCCGTTCGGCCGCAATGATTACATTCTGCGCGGCGTGCCCGCGCAGCTCGACGCGGCGGACGCACTGCCCGCGCTCGAGGAGATCTGCGCGCAGCTGCGCCACGGCGCGCACATGGACGCGCAATCCGTGCGCGACGAGGTGCTCAAGACCGTGGCGTGCAAGGCCGCCATCAAGGCCGGCTGGCAGACAGAACCCGAGGAGCTGCTGCGTCTGGCGGACGCGGTGTGCGCGGGCGAGGTGAAATACTGCCCGCACGGCCGCCCCGTCGCCGTGACGCTCACGCGCCGGGAGCTGGACAAGCTCTTCAAGCGCATTGTTTAAAAAAGAAGCAGGGAGCGCCGGAACGCGCTCCCTGTCAGCCTGTACAGCTTCGTTTACTTGTGATAGTACAAAATGCCCATGCAGCCGGGGCCGCAGTGGTTCGACACCGTGCAGCCGGCCCGCGTGTGGATGACCTCCTCGAACGGCTGGTACGCGCGCACGACGCGCTCGAGCTCCCGCCACGTGGCCTCGTCACAGCCGGAGTCCGTGATGAAGATGCGATGGCAGTCGATGTCGTCGCGGCCCTTGAGCCGCTCCTCGATGTACTGCACGTAGCACTTTTCGAGCTTGCCGCGGTACTTGTGGCCGACGCCCATCTTGCCGTCCTTGACCTCGATGCACGGCTTGAGGTGCAGGAGGTTGGCGCTCATGGCCACGAGCGCCGAGCAGCGGCCGCCGCGCTTGAGATACTCCAGCGTGTCGATCACGAAGCTGACATCGAGCTTCTCGCGCTTTTTCTCCAGCGCCGATGCGATGTCGGCCGCGTCCATGCCCTGCTCGGCCATCTCGGCCGCGTCGAGCACCAGGTGGCCGATGCCGGTCGAGAGGTTGCGCGAGTCCACGGGGTAGACGTTCGTAAACTCCTGCGCCGCGATGCAGGCGTTCTGGTAGCAGGCGGACATGTCGCTCGAGATCGTGAAGTGGATCACGGCGTCATATTCCTCCCGGCACGCGGCGAAGTACGCTAGATAGTCCGACACGTTCACCGCCGCGGTCTTGCAGAGCTTGCCCGTGGCATTTGCGTACTCGTAGAGCTCCTCGGGACGCACGTCGATGCCGTCGCGCAGGGTCTCCTCGCCGCGGATGATGTACAGCGGCGTGATGCCGATGTGATAGCGCTCGATCAGCTCCGGCGAAAGATCGCACGTGCTGTCGGCAGAAATTTTGATCTTCATGGGTTCACCTTCTTGAAAACTGGGAAATGTGCTTTCATTCTAACACATTTCTAATACTTTTCAACATAATCTTTCTGAATTCTCCCTCACGGAAAGGAGACTGCCACGATGCAGCCAAAACTTGTCGTCATCACCGGCCCGACCGCCTCGGGCAAGACCGCGCTCGGCGTGGCGCTCGCGCAGCGCCTGGGCGGCGAGGTCGTCTCGGCCGACTCGATGCAGATCTACCGCGGCATGGACATCGGCACGGCCAAGCCCACGCCGGAAGAGATGCAGGGCGTGCCGCACCATATGATCGACATCGCCGACCCCGCGGAAAATTACTCCGTCTCGCGCTATGCGGCGCAGGCGGCCGCCTGCGTGGACGATATTCTCGCGCGGGGAAAACTGCCGATCGTCGTCGGCGGTACGGGGCTGTACATCGACTCGCTCATCGCCGGGCGCACGTTCGCCGACGGCACGGCCGACACCGCGCTGCGGCAGGAACTGAGCGAGCGCTATGACGAGATTGGCGGCGAGGGCCTGCTCGGCGAACTGCGCAAGGTCGACCCCGAGCGGGCGGCCAGGCTCCACCCCGCAGACAAAAAGCGCATCGTGCGCGCCATGGAGGTCTACATCCTCACGGGCAAGACCATCACGCAGCACGACGCCGAGACCCGCGCCGTGCCGCCGCGGTACGACGCGGCAAAGATCGCGCTCGATTTCGCCGACCGGCAGGATCTCTACGACCGCATCGACCGGCGCGTGGACGCCATGGTGCGCCAGGGCCTGTTCGACGAGGTGCGCGCGCTGCTGGCCGCCGGTGTCCCGGCCGACTGCACGGCCATGCAGGCCATCGGCTACAAGGAGGCCGTCGCCGCCGTGCGGGGCGAGGCATCGCCGCAGGACGCCGTCGCCGCCATCCAGCTCGCCTCCCGGCGCTATGCCAAGCGCCAGCTCACGTGGCTGCGGCGCGATCCGGACCTGTTCTGGATCCGGCACGAAAAAACGCCGGACATGGACCGGGCGTGCCGCATTTCGACGCAATTCTTATCCGGCCGCGGTATAGAATAGTGGCCTGTACAAATCCGGAGGAAACTGCCATTTCGACCGGATTTGTATAAATTCACTATTTCACGGAGCGGCAGATTGTGCTATGATAAATAAATGTGTATCCGCTCCGGCCAAAGGAGCGGCGATCATGCAAAAGACACAGAACCTTCAGGACGCATTCCTCAACTACATCCGGCGGGAAAAGATCCCCGTGACCCTGTTTCTCATGAACGGGTTTCAGCTGCGCGGCGTTGTGCGCAGCTTTGACAGCTTCGTCGTGCTCATCGACGCCGACGGCCGGCAGCAGATGATCTACAAGCACGCGATCTCGACGATCGCCCCGGCGCGGCCGGTCTCGCTCGAGCTGCAGGGCTGATCTCCCCGCCGCCCCCCGCCGAAAGGAGGGCCGGATTTGAAGAAAACGAATACCTTCACGAACATCGCCATGTTCGTGCTCTTCGCGGCCATGCTCGTGTATCTGGGCGTGTACCTGTTTCGCTCGACACAGCAATCCTACGCCACCGCCCCGGCGGTGCTCGTGACCGTCAGCGAGAGCGGACAGGCCAGCGGCATCGTCGTGCGCGAGGAGCAGGTCATCGCCTCGGACAAGGAATTTCTGTCCCTGTCCGTGGACGACGGCAAGGAGGTCGCAAGCGGCGGCGAGATCGCCATCGGCGTGGACTCCAAGGCCGCGCTCGACAGCGCCAGCCGCGCCCGCGAGCTGAAAAAAGAGATCGCCTACGTCTCGAGCCTGCTCTCGCGCGCGGGCAGCACCTCCGGCGCGTCCGACCGCGACAGCGACGTGCGCAGCACCATCCTGCAGCTCAACGCCGCCGTCTCCGCCGGCAGCACCTCGGAGCTGGACGACCTCTGCATGGATCTCAGCTCCCTGCTCTTCGGCTCTGCGACCGGCACCGTCTCGCAGGGCGACCTCGACGCGCTCAATGCCGAACTGCACCAGCTCGAAAACGCCGGCGCAGGCCGCGGCAGCATCACGGCCCCGGCCGCGGGCCTGTTCACGTCCACGACCGACGGATACGAATCGCTCACGCCGGGCATGCTCGAAAACCTCACGCCCGACGGCGTAGACGCGCTCGAGCGCACGACCCCTGCCACACCCGCCAACGCGATCGGCAAGCTCGTCACGGCGAAAAAGTGGTACTTCGCCTCCGTCATGAACAAGGCCGACGCCGACCGCCTGAACCTGAACGGCAGCGCCACGCTCGACTTTCCGCAGCATTACACCGGCACCGTCTCGGCGACCGTGATGAGCAAGAGCGAGCCGGACGGCAGCGGCAAGGTCGCCGTCGTGTTCGCGTGCAACGCGGCGCTTTCCGACACGCTGGCCATGCGCAAGACGACGGCCGACGTCGTCTACAGCGAGCACACCGGCCTGCGCGTCCCGCTCAAGGCCGTGCATATGGACGATGACGGGCAGGCGTTCGTCTACGTCGTCACGGCGGCGCAGCTGGAGAAAAAACCGATCGAGATCATCTATCAGACCGACGACTACTGTCTCGTCGCCCAGAGCACGGAGAGCAACGCCCTGCGCGCCGGCAACGAGATCGTCGTCACCGGCAAGGGCCTGTCCAACGGGCAGGTCGTGAAATAAGGAGGCGCCACCCACTATGAGCACCATTGCCGAAAACATTGCCGCCATCCGCGCGCGCATCGACGCCGCCGCCCGCACTACGGGCCGCACGGGCGCCGACATCACGCTCGTGGCCGCAACGAAGATGAACGACGCCGCGCGCGTGCGCGAGGCCGTCGCCGCCGGGATCGACGCCTGCGGCGAGAACCGCGTGCAGGAAATGACCGAAAAGCTCGCCCAGGGCGCCTACACCGGCGCACCGCTGCACTTCATCGGCCACCTGCAAACGAACAAGGTCCGGCAGGTCGTGGGCAAGGTCGATCTCATCCAGTCGGTGGATTCGCCGGAGCTTCTGGCCATGATCGAAAAGCGCGCGGCCGGGCAGGGCATCGTGCAGGACATCCTGCTGGAAGTGAACATCGGCGGCGAGGCCGCCAAGAGCGGCGTGGCCCCCGCCGCCCTGCCGGAATTGCTGGAAACGGCCGCCGGCTGCGCGCATATTCGCGTCCGCGGCCTGATGGCGATCCCGCCCGTGGCAGAAACTTCCGACGGAAATCATGCATATTTTGCGAAAATGCATGAGCTTTTTGTTGACATCGGCAGAAAAAAATACGATAATGTTTTTATGGACTTTCTGTCCATGGGTATGAGCGGAGACTTTGAAGACGCCATTTCCGCCGGCGCGAACATGGTGCGCGTCGGCTCGTCGATTTTTGGCGCGCGGGATTATTCCCGGCACTGAGCGCCATCTCGGCACACTCCGCAGAGATCAGTGCAGCGGCACGGCAGCCGCCGGCACGTAAAGGGGGGTCCCGAATGGGATTTTTGGATGAACTGAAAAAAATGACCCGTCCGTATGATGACGACGACGAGTTTTTCGATGATGAGGATGAAGCAATCCCGGTCGCGGAAGAGCCCGCGCCGGCACGCCCGGCACAGGCCCGTCCGGCGCAGGCGCGTCCGGCTGCGGCCCGCCGCCCGGCGCCCGCACCGAAAAAGAGCGCCTTCGTGTACGACGAGCCGTCGGAATCGGAGCGCCCCGCGCCGAGCTATGCGCCGAGAGGCGACAGCCGCGCGGCCGACAAGGTCGTCAATCTCAACAACGGCGGCGGCCAGCTCAAGGTCGTGGTCGCTGCGCCGAAGCAGTTTGAGGCCGCGTCCGAGATCGCGGAGCATCTGCGCGATCGCCGCGCCGTGCTCCTCAACCTGGAAAAGACCGATCCGGCGGTCGCCCGCCGGCTGATCGACTTTCTGTCCGGCGTCGCCTACGCGCAGGACGGCAAGATCCGCCGCGTGGCCAGCGCGACGTATATCATCACGCCATTCAATGTCGACCTCATGGGCGACCAGCTCGACGATATGGAGTCGGGCGAGTTTCACCTGTAAATCCGGGCATACTGTCTCTGACAGCGCCTATCGTGTAGTACACCTATAGAAAGAATGGAGGACTATCCAACATGACTCCTCAGGATATTCGGGAAAAAACGTTTGAAAAAGCGATGTTCGGCGGATACGACATGGCCGCCGTGCAGAACTATCAGGAAGAAGTGGCCACCGAGCTTGCCAACGCGCAGAAGGAAGTTGCCGTGCTCAAGGGCAAGATGAAGGTGCTGGTCGATAAGATAGAAGAGTACCGCGCCAGCGAAGACGCCATGCGTCTGGCCATACTGTCGGCCCAGAAGGTCGGCAAGCAGATAGAGGACGATGCCCAGGCCCGCGCCGACAAGATACTCGGCGAGGCCAAGAACACGTCCGACCGAATACTTGGCGGCCTCCAGCACGAAACCGCCAACGAGGAAGCCAAACTCCTCAACGCCAAAACGTCCTGCGCAAAATTTCTGGAAGATGTGCGTAATCTGTGCATGAATCAGCTCGAGTACCTGGATAAGCTCTCCGGGTCGAAAACCGCGGCCGCGCAGCCTGCTGCGCAGCCGGCGAGCGTGAGCGCAGCCCCGGCCAAGCCGGTGTCCGCGCCGGTCGAGCAGCCCGCGCAGCCGGAAGCCCCGGCCGTCGAGCAGCCTGCGCAAGCAGCCCACGTGTCCGCCGCCCCTGTGGAGGCGCAGCCGGTGGAGACCGACGACACTGCGGCCGACAGTGCAGCAGATGACGCCACGCAGCTTTATCACTTCCTGCATAACAGCTGAGTGAACATGCAATCAACCAGGGCGGGACGGCCGGTGCCGTACCGCCCTGCGCAATTTTTGATGGAAATACAACTCTGAGAGGAGAAAGATAGAACCATGTCCAAGAACGATTTCAACGCCACGATCAATCTGCCGAAAACAGACTTCCCCATGCGTGCCGGCCTTGCCAAGCGGGAGCCCGAGATGCTCCAGCGCTGGTACGACATGGACCTGTACCACGAAATGCTCAAAAAGAACGACGGCAAGCCGCGCTTTAGCCTGCACGACGGCCCTCCGTTCTCCAACGGTGACATCCACATGGGCCACGCGCTCAACAAGGCGCTCAAGGACTTCATCATCCGCTCCTACGCCATGCGCGGCTACTACACGCCCTACATCCCCGGCTGGGACAACCACGGCATGCCCATCGAGAGCGCCATCATCAAGGAGCAGAAGCTCAACCACAAGGCCATGAGCATCGCCGATTTCCGCAGCGCGTGCCATGACTATGCGCAGAAATACATCGACCGCCAGATGGCCGGCTTCAAGCGCATGGGCGTCATGGGCGACTGGGAGCACCCCTACAAGACCATGAACAAGGGCTTTGAGTCCGACGAGGTGCGCGTGTTCGGCAAGATGTATCAAAACGGCCACATCTATAAGGGCCTCAAGCCCGTGTACTGGTGCGCCCACGACGAGACCGCCCTCGCCGAGGCGGAGATCGAGTATCAGGACGATCCGTGCACGACCGTGTACGTGAAGTTCCCGATGCACGATGATCTCGGCAAGCTGCCGAACGTTGACCACAGCAAGCTCTTCTTCGTCATCTGGACGACGACGATCTGGACGCTGCCCGGCAACCTCGCCATCGCGCTCAACCCGCGCGAACTGTATAACCTCGTGCAGGCCCCGAACGGCGAGGTGTATATCATGGCCGACGCCCTGACCGAGAAGGTCATGCACATCGGCGGCTTCGACAGCTATGAGGTGCTCGAGCAGCATCCGGGCGACTTCTTCGAGAATATGCTCGCCGACCATCCGTTCCTGCCCAAGACCTCGCGCCTGGTGCTGGCGGATTACGTCACCATGGATTCCGGCACGGGCTGCGTGCACACCGCGCCCGGCTTCGGCGCGGACGACTACCTGACCTGCAAGCGCTACGGCATGGACATGGTCGTGCCCGTGGACGATCAGGGCCGCCACACCGATTACGCCGGCAAGTACGCCGGCATGACCACGGAGGAATCCAACCCCGTCATCCTCGCGGACATGAAGGAAGCCGGCTCTCTGTTCGCATCCGAGGAAATCGTGCACAGCTATCCGCACTGCTGGCGCTGCAAGCAGCCGATCATCTTCCGCGCCACGCCGCAGTGGTTCTGCTCCGTCGATTCGTTCAAGGAGGAGGCCGTCGCCGCGTGCGAGAACGTGCGCTGGCTTCCCGCCTGGGGCAAAGAGCGCATGGGCGCCATGATCCGCGAGCGCGCCGACTGGTGCATCTCCCGCCAGCGCCGCTGGGGTCTGCCGATCCCGGTGTTCTACTGCGACGACTGCCACAAGCCCGTGTGCAATGAAGAGAGCATCGACGCCGTGGCCAAGCTCTTTGAAAAGGAAGGCAGCAACGCCTGGTTCGACCGCCCGGCGGCCGACATCCTGCCCGAAGGCTTCACCTGCCCGCACTGCGGCGGCAAGCACTTCACGCAGGAGACCGACACGCTCGACGGCTGGTTCGACTCCGGCTCTACCCACGTTGCCGCCATGCAGCGCGACCAGGGCTTCTGGCCGGCGGATATGTATATCGAGGGCGGCGACCAGTACCGCGGCTGGTTCCAGTCGTCTCTGCTCGTGGCCGTCGGCGCGCTCGGCAAGGGCGCTCCGTACCGCGAGTGCCTGACCCACGGCTGGACGGTCGACGGCGAAGGCAAGGCCATGCACAAGTCGCTCGGCAACGGCATGGATCCGGCCGAGATCATCAACGAGTTCGGCGCCGACATGCTGCGTCTGTGGGCGGGCAGCGCCGACTACCACGCCGATATGCGCTGCTCCAAGGAGATCTTCAAGCAGCTGACGCAAAACTACCTCAAGTTCCGCAACACCGCGCGCTACTGCCTCGGCAACCTTGACGGGTTTGACGCCGAGCATCTCGTCGCGCCGGAGGATATGCTTCCGCTCGACCGCTGGGCCATCACGAAGCTCAACGACCTCATCCGCCGCGTGGCCAAGGCGTATGACAACTATGAATTCCACGTGGTCTCGCACGCGATCAACGACTTCTGCGTCGTGGAGCTCTCGAGCTTCTACCTCGACATCATCAAGGACCGCCTCTACTGCGAGGAGCGCAACGGCCTCAAGCGCCGCAGCGCACAGACGGCGCTGTTCCTCATCCTCGACAGCATGACAAAGATGTTCGCGCCGATCCTCGCCTTCACCTGCGACGAGATCTGGCTGGCCATGCCGCACCGCGCCGAGGACGACGCGCGCAACGTGCTGCTCAACGTCATGAATCAGCCGTTCGACGCCTATGCGCTCAGCGAAGACGAGCTCGCCAAGTGGGATCAGCTGATCCGCGTCCGCACGGACGTCAACGGCGTGCTCGAGGCCGCCCGCGCCGAAAAGCGCATCGGCAAGCCGCTCGAGGCTGCCGTGACGCTGCGCGCCGACGACGATGCCGCCAAGGCCGCGCTCGACGACGTGCAGAGCATGAACCTGCCCGAGCTGCTCATCGTGTCGCAGTGCCTCGTCGGCGGCGACGTGCCGGCCGACGCCGTCACCGGCACCGGCACGAACTTCCCCGGCCTGCACATCTCCGTGCGCAATGCGCCCGGCACCAAGTGCCCGCGCTGCTGGATGCACTCCGAGCAGGCCGACCCCGAGACCGGCCTGTGCCCGCGCTGCGCCGCCGTCGTCGCCGCGCAGAAGGCGGAGTAAAATTCCGATCCCAAAATCCTGATCCGAAAGCGAGGAACCGCTATGTGGTATGCCATCGTAGCCATCCTGATCCTCATCGCTGACCAAGGCCTGAAGTACTGGGTCACGCTCAATATCCCGCTCGACACCGGGCACGTCACGCTCATCCCCGGCGTGCTGGAGCTGACGAATATCCACAACAACGGCGCTGCCTTCAGCATCCTGCAGCACGCGCCGCACTGGATCTTCGTCATCTTCACGGTCGTGTTCGCCGCCATCGCGGTGTTCTGCCTGCGGCGCAATGTCGTGCACGGCAAGATCGGCCGCTGGTCGGTCGTGCTCGTGCTCGCCGGCGCGGTCGGCAACTGCATCGACCGCATCCTCAGCGGCTACGTGGTAGACATGTTCAACTTCCTGTTCATGCGCTTCGCCGTGTTCAACCTGGCGGATATCTTCATCGTCGTCGCCGGCATCACACTGTGCCTGCACGTCATCTTCTACCGGGGCGACGGCAACGAGGAGGGCGAGCCCGCGCCGAAGAAGGCGCACAAGTCCCATCAGCACCCGGACGCCCCTGCGCGTGCGCACAAGCTGCATCTGCCCGCACGGAAACAGCAGCCCGCTGCGCCGAAAAAGCCCGCCGCGCAGCCCGTGTCCCCCGCCCCGGCGAAAGACGACCCGCTGTCTCTTATAC
>ENA-UAKS01000072-UAKS01000072.1-human-gut-metagenome-genome-assembly--contig:-NODE-72-length-45635-cov-8.781395_pt1 | contig 45635 bp, 41 predicted proteins | sample MGYA00243692_ERZ654452 | MGnify/ENA primary metagenome ERZ654452 (study PRJEB26926, sample SAMN06164442) | human gut metagenome | biome: ENVO:00009003; feature: ENVO:2100002; material: ENVO:00002003...
ACGAGATCGCTCAGTGTCTCGTGGGCTCGGAGATGTGTATAAGAGACAGCGTGTGCTCGAGCAGCGTGCGGTGCGCCTGTGCAGCGGCCGCGTAGTCCGGCCCTGCGGGGTCAAAAAATCCGGCCGCGCCGGAGAGATCCACTTTGATCATTGCGATGCCCTCTCTCTTAAAGAATATCACCAGTATACACGAAAATCGGGATTTCGCAACCGGAAATCTGTCGTCTCACAGCGCGCGCAGCAGCTGCAGCCAGAGATGCGCCGTCGAGATGCGCGCAGCGCCGTCCGGGACGACCAGCGGCAGGATCAGCGTGTCGCCGCTGCTGTCGGTGACGGTCACGGTGCCGACCTGCGCGCCCGGCTCCAGAGGGGCGCACAGGTCCTCGTTGAGCGCGATGTCCGTCTGCGGTGCGGCCGTGCCCTTGCGCACGACGATGGCGTCCGTGCCCGAGAGCACCGGCTGCACGCTGTCCGTTTCGGCAAACCGTACGCGCACGGGCGGAATGACCGTGTTGGCTGCGACGGAATAGAGCGAATAGTTGGCAAAGGCGAAGTTGAGGAGCGTCGCTGCGTCGGCGAAGCGCGCCTTGGAGCTCTCCGCGTGCAGCACCACGGCAATGTACTCCACGCCGTCGCGTTCGGCGCTGGCCGACAGGCAGTGCATGGCCTGCTGGGTGTAGCCGGTCTTCAGGCCGGTCGCGCCGGGGTAGGTGTGGATGAGCTTGTTGGTGTTGGCGAGGCCGAAGCGGCCGTCGCGCACGGTGTCCATCCAGATGGTGGTGTAGTCGCGGATGCGCGGATGGGCCAGCAGTGCGCGGGACATGCACGCGATGTCGCGCGCCGTCGTGTAGTGGCCGGGATCGTCGGTCAGCCCCGTGCAGTTGAGAAACTGCGTGTTTTCCATGCCCAGTTCTTTCGCGCGGTCGTTCATGCGCTTGGTGAACGCCTCCTCGGAACCGGAGATGTGCTCTGCCATGGCGACGGCGCAGTCATTGGCGGAGTTGACGGCGATGCACTTGAGCATCTCGTCGACGCTCATCTGCTCGCCCTCTTTGAGCCAGATCTGGCTGCCGCCCATGGAGCTGGCATGGGCGCTGGCGGTCACGATGTCGCTCGTATCGAGCTGGCCGCTGTCGAGCTGCTCCATGATGAGCAGCAGCGTCATGATCTTCGTCACGCTGGCGGGGGACAGGTGCTCGTCGGCATTTTTCTCATATAACACCGTGCCGGTCGAGCGCTCCATCAGGATCGCCGACGGTGCGGATATCTTCAGCTCCTCGTCCGTTGGCTGCTCGAGCGCCATCGCGGGTGTGAGCAGCAGCAGCGCTGCCAGCAGCAGACAGATCCATCGTTTCATATGCTCAGCCCTTTCCGTTGATTTCTCCTTATCACCCTATGCCGGGGGCGCGTGGAAAAGCAGTCCGAGTCTCCACAATTTGCACAGGCTTTTGCACACCGAAGCGCTCAGAGCGTGTCAAGATACGGCGCACCGTGTCGCAAATGTACGAAAAGCCCGGTATTACCGGCTTGACGGTGCGGGCACATGATAGTAAAATAAATCCGACTGATCACAGACACAGGCAGGCGCTGTCGGGCGCGATGGGGGGAGACGGTTTATGAAGCGATTTGATCCAAAAAACAAATATCTCGGCTGGGGCATCACGGCGTTCGGCGTGATCGCGTGCTGCATTCTGTTTTACATGCTGCTGCAGCACGGCAAATCCATCGGCGACGCGATCAGCTCACTGCTCGGCATCCTCAGCCCGATCATCTGGGGCCTGGTGATCGCCTATCTGCTCTGGCCGCTGACGAAGGTATTCCAGCGCAAGCTCTTTGAGCCGCTGCTCAAAAAGCTCCGCCCGAAAAAACCGGTGCGCACCTCACTTGCGCGCGGCCTGTCCGTTGCGCTCTCGATTCTGGTCGCGCTGCTTATCATCGCCGCCCTCATCTGGCTCATCATCCCGCAGATCTATACGAGCGTTGAGAGCATCGTGCTCAACTATCAGGAGTACTATGACACGATCACCGGCTGGATCAACAAGTTCTTTGAGAACAATCCCGAGGTAGAGGAAGTGCTCCTCTCTGCGACCGGCGATGTGTCCGACAGTCTGCTCGACTGGGTGAAGACTGCGCTGCTGCCGTCCATGGGCAAGGTGGTCACGAGCGTGACGACCGGCATCTATGCCGTTTTGCGTGCGATCCTCGATGTGCTCATCGGCTTCGTCGTCGCCTGCTATGTGCTGTCGAATATGGAGCTGTTTCTCGCAAAGTCCAAGATGGTGCTCTACAGCATGTTTTCCGTCAAGGCGTCCAAGCGCATCCTCAAGGCCATTCGCTTCACGGACACGGCGTTCATGGGCTTTATCAGCGGCAAGGTCATTGATTCCGCCATCATCGGCGTCATCTGCTATATCTGCTGCGCGATCATGCGCATGCCGTATGTCGTGCTCGTGAGCGTGATCGTCGCCGTGACGAATATCATCCCCGTGTTCGGCCCGTTCATCGGCGCGGTGCCGACGGCGCTGATCATTCTGCTCGTCTCGCCGATGAAGTGCCTGATTTACGTCATCTTCATCATCGTCCTGCAGCAGATCGACGGCAACATCATCGGACCGAAGATCCTTGGCAATTCCACCGGCATCAACGGTTTCTGGATCATGTTCGCCATCCTGCTCGGCGGCGGCCTGTTCGGCTTTATCGGCATGCTGCTGGGCGTGCCGGTGTTCGTCGTGATCTATGCCGGCCTGGAGCGGCTGGTCGATCACGGGCTGAAAAAACGCGGCCTCCAGACGGAGACCGCAGAATATATGGATCTGGATTACATCGACGATGCTACGATGCAGCCGGTGCGCCTGCCGGAGGAAGCGCCGCCCGAATCGCTCAAGGATCCAAAGGATGATTCAGTGAAGTGACGGGAAGAGGGACTGCTTTGCATCCCGCAGTGCATCGCACAGCGCGTCGATGTCTTCCCGCGTGGTGTAGCGCGAAAAGCTGATGCGCAGCGCGCCGTCGATCACGTTCGCCGGCAGCCCGATCGCCTCGAGTACATGGCTCCGCCCGCCCTTTTTGCAGGCGGAGCTTTTTGATGTATAGATCCCGCGCGCCTCGAGGAAGTTCATCAGCACCTCGCTCCGGTAGCCGGGCAGAGAAATGCTGAGGATGTGCGGCGAGCCGCCGCCGATGACGACAAGACCGTCCACCTCGGCTGTCAGCCGGTCGATGGCGTGGGCGCGCAGCTCGGCCATGGTTTTCGTGGCCTGCGCCATTTTCGCACTGCCGATCTCGGCCGCCGTACCAAAGGCGGCGATCTGCGGCGTGGCCTCCGTACCGGCGCGCATGCCGCGCTCCTGCCCGCCGCCGAGGATATAGGGCGGCAGCTTCAGTCCGCTGCGGATGTAGAGCGCGCCGATGCCTTTCGGCGCGTGGATCTTGTGACCGCTGATGGTGATCATGTCCGCGCCGAGTGTTTTGGCCGAGAACGGCACTTTCAAAAACCCCTGTACGGCGTCCGTGTGCAGCAGGGCAATGCTGTTTTCCGCTTTCAGCATCCGGGCGACGGCGGCGATGTCGTTGACGGCGCCGGTCTCGTTGTTGACCATCATGAGCGAGACGAGGATCGTGTCCGGCCGCAGCGCCGCGCGCACCGCCTCGAGCGGGATGGCGCCGGTGCCGTCCGGCTGCAGGCGCGTGATCTCGTAGCCCTCCTTTTCCAGAAAGTCCAGCGACTTGCGCACCGCGTCGTGCTCCACGGCGGAGCTGATGATGTGTTTGCCGCGGCGGCGCATGTACCGCGCTCCGGAGATGAGCGCCCAGTTGTCGCCCTCGGAGCCGCAGGACGTGAAATACACCTCGTCCGGCTGGCAGCCGAGCGCTTTTGCGATCTGGCCGCGCGCCTTGTCCACGGCGGCCTTGGCCTCACGGCCGAGCTTGTAGGTCGTGCTCGGGTTGCCGAAGCACTCCGTCATCATATGTACTGCCGCCTCCGCTGCCTCCGGGCAGACACGGGTCGTTGCGGCATTATCCAGATAAACCATGATCACTTACCTCGATTTGGAGATGTTTTTATGCACTATATTATAACCGCCCTTGGCTGCAAGGTCAACCAGTATGAAGCGCAGGCAATCGAAACGCTCCTGCACGCGCACGGCTTCACGGCCGCAGCGGACGGTGAGCCGGTCGATCTGATCGTCGTCAACACCTGCGCCGTCACGGCGGAGGGCGGGCGCAAGTCGCGCCAGATGATCCGCAAGCTGCGCGAGGAGCACCCGCAGGCGCTGTGCGCCGTGTGCGGCTGCTGGTCGCAGCTCAGCCCGGAGGACGCGGCGTCCATCGGCGCCGACGTGGTACATGGCAGCGGCAGCAAGCAGGCATTTGTGGATGACATTCTGCGTGCGTTCCGTGAGCACGCGCCCGTCACGTGCGTGGATAACCCGTTCCAGCGCTTTGACTTTGAGCCGCTGCCGGCGGGCGCGGCCTACGGCCGCACGCGCGCGATGCTGAAGATCCAGGACGGCTGCAATAATTTCTGCACCTACTGTGTCATCCCGTATACGCGCGGCCGCATCCGCAGTCTGCCGCTGGAGGAAATGGCGCGTCAGGCGGCGCATCTGGCCGCCGAGGGCTATCGGGAGCTGGTGCTGACCGGCATCGAGATCGCGTCCTACGGCCGGGATCTGCCGGGTAAGCTGACGCTGGCCGACGCCGTGGAGACGGTCGCCGCCGCCGCGCCGCAGATGCGTCTGCGCCTCGGCTCGATCGAGCCGACGGTCATCACGGAGGACTTCTGCCGCCGCGCCGCCGCGACCGGGCAGGTCTGCCGGCATTTCCATCTCTCGCTGCAAAGCGGATGCGACCGCACGCTCGCGCGCATGAACCGCAAATATAATACTGCAGAGTTTCTCGCCTGCGTCGAGCGGCTGCGGCGGTATTTCCCGGGCTGTGCGCTCACGGCGGACATGATCACGGGCTTCCCCGGCGAGACGGAGGCAGATCAGGCGGCCGCAGTGGCGTTTTTGGAGCAGGTCGGCTTTGCGGCCGTGCATGTTTTCCCGTACTCCCGCCGCCCCGGCACGAAGGCGGACGCCATGCCGGAGCAGCTCAGCCACGCGGTCAAATCGGCGCGCGCGCATGAGGCGCAGCGCGTGGCCGATGCCTGCAAGCAGCGCTATCTGGTGCAGCAGGTCGGCCAGACGCTGCCCGTTTTGTTCGAGACGGAGCATGACGGCAGCTGGGTCGGACACTCGGACAACTATTGTCTGGTGCGCGCTGCGGGGGACGATCTGCGCGGACTTGTGAAAAATGTCAAAATCTCTGCCGTTTCCGGGCAAATGCTTGTGGGGGATTTGGTTTGACGCGCTTTGCAGAACGTGTTAGACTTTTCTCAATCCATGCAGAATGTGCTGTATGCGATAAATTTTGACCCCTGGAGGCGATTTCCGTGACCCGAAGTGAAACGTTCAATTTTTCTGCCGGACCGTCGGTCCTGCCGGAGGAAGTGCTCAGGCAGGCGCAGGCGGAATTGCTCAATTATCATGGCACGGGCATGTCCGTGATGGAGATGAGTCACCGAAGTCAGGCCTTTTCGGATATCTTCCAGGATGTGAAGGCGCGTTTTCGCGCCGCACTGTCTGTGCCGGACACACATGAGATCCTGTTTTTGCAGGGCGGCGGCACGGCGCAGTTTTCCATGATCCCGCTCAATCTGATGGGCGAGCAGGGGACGGCGGACTATGCCGTGACCGGGCATTTTTCCGGCAACGCGGCCAAAGAGGCCGAGAAGTACGGCGCGGTGCACATTGCGGCGGACACCTCCACCTGCGGCCATACCCGCATCCCGCAGCAGAGCGAGCTGAGGCTCGATGCGCGCGCGTCCTATTTTTATTATTGCGCCAACAATACGATCTACGGCACCGAATGGCAGTACGTGCCGGAGACCGGCCGCGTGCCGCTCGCGTGCGACATGTCGTCGGACATTCTCTCGCGCCCGGTCGATGTGTCAAAATACGGTGTGATCTTCGCCGGCGCGCAGAAAAACATGGCCCCTGCGGGCCTGACGGTTGCGATCGTTGACCGCAGTCTCGCCGGGCATGAGCTGCCCATCACACCGGTCATGTACAGCTATCAGCGCATGATCGACAAGGACTCTATGTACAACACCCCGCCGTGCTGGTGCATTTACATCCTCGGTCTCGTGCTCGCGTGGCTGGAGCGGCAGGGCGGCGTGGAGGGCATGCAGCAGCTCAAGCATGCGCGCGCCGCAAAGGTGTACGATTTTCTCGACAACAGCGCGCTGTTTCATCCCTGTGCGCAGCCGGGTTCCCGCTCGGATATGAACGTCACGTTCCGCACCGGGGACGATGCGCTCGACAAGGAATTCATCAGCGGCGCGGCGGCGCGCGGCCTGCTGAATCTCAAGGGCCACCGCGTTGCCGGCGGCATGCGCGCCTCGCTTTATAACGCCATGCCGATGGCGGGCGTGGACGCGCTCGTGGATTATCTGAAACAGTTTGAGGTAGAACATCATGTATAAAATCAAAACCATGAACCATATATCCCCCTATGGCCTGCAGAAGCTCGAAGAGCGCGGCTGCGTCGTCGGGGAGGACATACAGGCACCAGATGGCCTGATCCTGCGCTCGGCCGACCTGCACAGCTATGCCTTTGAGCCGAGCCTGATCGCCATCGCGCGCTCCGGCGCCGGCACGAACAACATCCCGCTCGAGGATTGCTGCCGCCGCGGCATCGTCGTGTTCAACTCGCCCGGCGCAAACGCCGAGGCGGTCAAGGAGCAGATCCTCTGCTCACTCGTACTCTCGTCGCGCGATGTGCTCGGCAGCATTGACTGGGTCAAGAGCCTCAACGGCAAGGGCAAGGACATTCCCGCGCTTGTCGAGAAGGGCAAGTCGCAGTTTGCCGGCCCGGAGCTCATGGGCAAGACGCTGGGCGTCATCGGCCTCGGCGCGATCGGCGCGCTCATCGCCAATGCTGCCGTGAGCCTCGGCATGAATGTCTGCGGATATGATCCGTACCTGTCCGTGGACGCGGCGTGGCGGCTCTCGCGCGATGTCAAGCACGAGGTGAACCTCGACGGCATCTATGCCAAGGCGGATTATATCAGCATCAACGTGCCGTACACGGACCAGACGTTCCATATGCTTGATGCCAGGGCGTTTTCCAAGATGAAGGACGGCGTGCGCATCATCAACGAGTCGCGCGCCGAGATCGTGGATGACGACGCCATGCTCGCCGCTATCGCCTCTGGCCGCGTCGGCAAGTATGTCACGGACTTTCCCAACGAAAAGGTCGTCGGCGTCGACAATATCATCGCGCTGCCGCATCTGGGCGCCTGCACGCCGGAGAGCGAGGAGAAGTCCGCCGTCATGGCCGCGCGCGAGCTCTACGATTATCTCGCCAACGGCAACATCAAAAACTCCGTCAACTTCCCGGACGCGACGCTCGAGCGCATGGGCGTCAGCCGTGTGTGCATCCTGCACCAGAACGTGCCGACGATGCTCAACCAGTTCCTGGAGATCACCTGCAGCACGGGCCTGAACGTCGAAAACATGATCAACAAGGCCTATGGCGCGTATGCCTACGCCATGATCGACCTCAACGGCCGTCTCGACGATCAGCAGATCGCAGACATCGACCGCATTCCGGAGGTCATCCGTGTGCGCGTGGTGTAAATAAGAGCAAAACAGCCGCTCCTGATCAGGAGCGGCTGTTTTGCGTATGGAATGGTTTTATTTCTGCTTTTTTGCCAGCGCGGCCTCGGAGAAATCGCGGATCTGCGGCACTTTGTTCAGCGCAAAGTACAGCGCCAGACCGCCCACGATGCCGACGGCGGCCTGCGCGGCGTTGCCCGGGATCTCTGCCGCCGCGGCTGCGCCATAGCCGAGAATGAAATCCTCAAACACAAAGTAGCCCAGCACCATGATGATCTCGCCGCAGATGGCGCTCAGCAGCGCGAAGCCAAAGGACTTTTTGCGGCAGGCGCGGAAGATCAGCGCCGCGACCACGGCCGCACACCCTTTGACGACGAGCGTGCCGGGCGCGTAGCTCATGTAGCCGGAGATCACATCCGCCAGACCGGAGCCGAAACCGGCAGCCACGCCGCCGTAGAGCGGGCCGGCCAGCAGGGCGGCGAGCACGACCACGATGTCGCCGGCGTTGAGATAGCCGCCGGTCACAGTCGGGATCTTGATGACGAGCGTCGCCACGCAGCACAGCGCCATGAGCATGGCGGTGTAGACGAGATTTCTGAGTTTCTGGTTCATAATTATCACCTTTTTATGTTATTGGCACAAGAATACGATATTCGACACAAATAAGCAAGGGTTGAGAGCAACGAAAATTCCTGCTATACTGCTATGAGAAATGGGGGATTTGACCATGACCAGGAAATTATATGATCTCGACAGTCACCGGCGTGATTTTTCTGCGACCGTGCTGCGCTGTGACCCGGACGGGGCGCGCTATGCCGTCGTGCTCGATCAGACGGTGTTTTTCCCGGAGGGCGGCGGTCAGCCGGCCGATACCGGTGTGCTCGGCGGCGCGCGCGTTCTGGATGTGCAGCTGCTGCCGGATGCGATCGTGCACTATACGGACGCGCCGCTCGCACCCGGGGCGCAGGTGCGCGGCCAGATCGACTGGCCGCAGCGCTTCCGGCGCATGCAGGGCCACTCGGGCGAGCACATTATCTCCGGGCTAATCCATAAGGAATACGGATTTGACAACGTGGGCTTCCACCTGGGGGAAGACGCGATCACGATGGATTATAGCGGCGAGCTCACATGGACGCAGCTCATGCACATCGAGCAGCTGGCAAATGAGGCAGTGTACCGCAATGTGCCGATCCGGGCAGAGTACCCGGCACCGGAGCAGCTGGCGCACATGGAGTACCGCAGCAAGCTCGACCTGAAAGAGGATATACGCATTGTCACCGTCGAGGGCTACGATGTCTGCGCCTGCTGCGCGCCGCACGTGTCGCACACGGGCGAGATCGGCGCGATCAAGTTCACGTCGCTCATGCGCCACCGCGGCGGTGTGCGCGTGACGATTTTGTGCGGGTCGGACGCGGAAGCGGACTATCGGGAAAAGAGCGCGCAGGTCGCGGCGCTCTCGGCGCAGCTGTCCGTGCGGCAGGCGGACGTCGTTCCGGCTGTGCAGCGTCTGCTCGACGAGATCGTGCAGCGCAAGGCCGCGGCCACGGAGCTGGAGCGCCGCCTCAACGCGCAGCGGCTGCAGCTGCTGCGGGAGACGCCCGGCAGTATCTGCGTCATCGACCGCTTTGACGATCTGGTCGCCATGCGCGAATTCGTCAATGCTGGCATGCTGCTTGCCGGCGGCGTCTGCGCCGCCTTTACCGGCAGCGATGCGGACGGCTACCGCTATATCATCGGCAGCCGCACGGTCGATCTGCGCACGGAGGCAAAGACCATCAATGCCGCCATCTCCGGCCGTGGCGGCGGCAAACCGACCATGATCCAGGGCTCGTGCACGGCCCCGGCCGCCGCGATCGAGGCGTTTTTCGCCGCCTATCCCGGGAAATAATATAGATGCAGATAGGAAACAGGGCCGCGGAATTCCGCGACCCTGCTTTTTTCGGTTTTGCTCAGATTACTGCATGCCGTTTTCGTAGGCGGCGATCATCTTTTTGACCATCTGGCCGCCGATGCTGCCGGCCTGACGGGACGTCAGATCACCGTTGTAACCCTGCTTCAGGTTCACGCCCATCTCGGACGCGGCTTCCATCTTGAAGCGGTTCATCGCCTCACGCGCATTGGGGTTGACAAGGTTGTTGCTCTTGGAATTAGCCATTTCGTTTTCCATCTCCTTTTCGTGTTTTGGGTTTCTTGACCCGCTACTATTTTCTGCGGACAGAATGGAAGTATGCAGAGCAGAAAAATGCAATTTTTGCAAGCTTTTTTTCTCGTGTTCTGCTTTCAGTGACCGTTTTATTGGACATATGATGCTGTATATTAGAGACAGAAAACGGTTCCGCTATGCGCGCGGATGATTTGACCCGGAAAGGAGATGCGCGGTATGTACGTTTTGCTGTTTCTGGTGCTCCTGCCTATTGACATCTTGATCGAGCTATTGAAGCTCAATAAATAACCGGTTGAGCGGAGCGCGCTGTATATGCGGAGAATTTGTCTGCGCATGCCGAAATACCTTGTGTTGCAAATGGTGCGGATGTATAATTGGAACAGCCTACCATTTTTTGCTTTGGCGAGAGAGATGGGATGAAACATGACCTATGAGGCAGTTAACAGCATTAGCACCGAACGCAGTTATGATACGGCGGATGAAGCGGAACGCGTTGCGTGCGCCGTGCGTGCGTTGGTCGCCAAGACCGCGCCGGATGACGCGCAGCTTTGGCTGCCGCTTCTGATCCATCTGCGCGATACGGCGGCAGTCATGGAATATCTGACGGCTCGCTGGCTGCCGGAGCAGTATTGCGTGAGCCTTGGCCTGCAACGGGAAGAGTTTTTCCGTCTGGCGATCCGGGCAGCGCTGCTGCACGATATCGGGAAAGCAACCCCAAATTTCCAGCGCAAAATCACGCTTGAGCAGCCGGAATTGCGTCAACGCTTGGAAGCGACCGGCTTGGAGATCCGGTTTCAAAAGGGAAAGCAGCTCGATGTGAATGTTCCGCATGCGGCAGCCGGCGCTGAGATCCTGCGCAGCGAAGGATTCACGGATGACCTTGCAGCTGTCGTCGGTGCACATCATGGCAGGACCGAAGAATATATGCTTACCAGCTACTGTGAGAAAACGCCTATTGCGTTCGGCTGGAGCGGTTCGGGTGACAGTGATACGCTGTGGGGCTCTGTCCAGCGGCATGTTATCCGCTGGGCGGAGGATGTGCTTGGATGCGGTGCACCGGCACGCGATGCTGCGTGTTCGGTACCGGCTCAGATGGCGCTGAGCGGCTTAGTGATCATGGCAGACTGGATCGCTAGCAATACGGCCTATTTCCCGCTTATCTCCATGGACGCGCAGCCGGATCGGTATGACCCGCGCCGCGCTGAGCGAGCGCTGCAGAAACTGGATCTGCCGCGGCCGTGGCAAGTCTCTGCCGACTGGAGCACGGCGGACTATTTTCAGCGGCGCTTCGGCTTTTCGGCAAATCCCGTCCAGCAGCAGATGGAGCAAGTCGCAGGGACGGTGAAAACACCGGGCGTGATGATCCTTGAAGCGCCGATGGGACACGGCAAGACGGAAGCGGCACTGGCTGCGGCAGAAATTCTGATGAATCGTTTTGGCCTGGGCGGCGCTGCGTTTTTCCTCCCGTCGCAGGCGACGTCCAATGCAATGTTTACCCGCATGACACAGTGGGCGCGGCATCAGCCGGACGCGGTCCGAGTTGCAGTGGAGCTGGCGCACGGTCAGGCAGAGCTGAACGCGGAATTTGCGTGTCTGGAATCCGGACACGTGCAGATCGAGCAGGGCGAAGCGGATGCCGACCCGCTGCAGACACATGCCTTCTTCCGCGGCCGAAAGACGAAGCTGCTGGCAAATCTGGTGGTCGGCACGGTGGATCAGCTGCTCATGGCTGCACTGAACCGAAAACATGTGATGCTGCGCCAGCTTGGTCTGACCGGCAAGGTGGTTATTCTGGACGAGTGCCATGCCTATGATGCGTATATGAATACCTATCTGGATCGTGTGCTGAACTGGCTGGGCGCTTATCATGTGCCGGTTATTTTGCTGTCGGCCACACTCCCGGGGCAGCGCAGGGCAGAATTGCTGCGCGCCTATCTCGGGGTGAAAAAGCCCGTAGATACGGCGATCGCCGCGTGTCAGGACTATCCGTTGCTGAGCTGGACGGAGAATAAGACGGTACATATGGCTGCCGTCTCTGCGCAGGGGTGCAGCCGAGATGTCTGTGTGCAGCGTGTGGAGCAGGAGCAGGCGCTTGCGGCGGCAGGCGAGGCGCTCAAGAGCGGCTGCGTCGGACTGATCGTCAACACGGTCAAGCGGGCGCAGATGCTGCGCGAGGAGCTGCGGCAAGCTTACCCGGATGCGGTGATTTTGATGGATCACTCCCGCTTTCTGGCGCCGGATCGGCTGGAGCATGAGCAGGAAATTTTGCGGCGTGTCGGCAAAAGCGCAGATGCGCAAACACGGCGCGGCGTGCTGGTGATCGGCACACAGGTGCTGGAACAGTCTTTGGATCTGGATTTTGACCTGTTGATCACGGATCTGTGCCCGATGGATCTGCTGCTGCAGCGCATCGGCCGTCTGCACCGGCATGCACGCACCAGACCGCAGGGGCTGGAAGCGCCGCGCTGCCTGGTCATGGGGGCGCTTGGAGAGTTGGATGCCGGAAGCCAGGCTGTGTATGGTGACTATCTTTTGCTGCGCACGCGGCGGCTGCTGCCGGAGCGCATTCGTTTACCGGAAGACATTTCGCCTCTAGTGCAGCGGACTTATGATGCGATGCGCTTCCCGCCGGAGTCGGATGAGGTGACCGGCGCTGCATATGAGGCCTATCAATATGCGCAAAAGCGCCAAAAGTGCAAGGCGAAGGACTATCTGCTGGCACAGTGTGACGACTATGATTCACTCGTTGGTATGATGGACGATATTGATCAGTTTACGGATCTGCAGGCGCAGGCGGCAGTTCGAGACGGGACAGCTGCCGTTGAGGTACTGGTCGTGCAGCGGTCGGAAGACGGAATGCTGCTGCTCTCCGGGGAACAAAAGGGGATGTGTCTGCGTGCGGATACCCAGCCGAGCGCCGATGAGGCGCACTGGGTCGCGGCGCAGCGTCTGCGGCTGCCGTCGCATTTCAGTGCGCGGTACTGTGTGGATGCAGTGCTGGAAGCGCTTGAGGATCAAACACGCCAGTCACTGCCGCTGTGGCTGCAGGCGCCAATGTTGGAAGGCGAACTGTTTTTGATCTTAGATGCGGACGGTACGGCACAGCTGGCCGGTAAGACACTGCGATATGACCCGCAAGTCGGATTAACAGAAGAGGAGGAGACGCATGGAACAAATGGAATTCAATCTGCTGGATGAACCGTGGATACGGGTGATGACCGAGGACTGCACAGTCGTGGAGCGTTCGCTGATGCAGGTGCTCTTAAACAGCCACCGGTATCAGCGGCTGGCGGGCGAACTTCCGACACAGGATGTGGCGCTTTTGCGCTTGCTGCTGGCAATTTTGCAGACGGTCTTTTACCGCGTAGATCCGGAGGGTGAGGATGACCCAATCGAGGACCGCGCGGCTGCCATCCGTCGCTGGCAGGCGTTGTGGAACGCCGGTCGTTTTCCGGTGCAGCCGATCCGGACGTACCTGGAGACATGGAAGGATCGCTTCTGGCTTTTCCATCCGGAGCATCCGTTTTATCAAGTCCCGGCTGCGGCAGTGGGGACGAAATTCAAAGCGTCAAAACTGAATGGGGAGTTGTCAGAGAGCGCCCATAAAATGCGCCTGTTCCCGCTTCGTGACGACGAAGAGAAGGAAACTTTAAGCTATGCAGAGGCGGCACGATGGCTTGTGACACTGATTGGCTTTGATGACAGTGCCTCAACCAAAAAGGAGACCGGAACTGGCACTGGATGGCTCGGGGATCGTGTTAATGTGTATGCAATTGGGGAAAACCTGTTTGAAACGCTGATGCTCAACCTCGTTTTCCTGAAAGATGGAAGATATGTGTGGGCGGAAAACATGCCGGCATGGGAACAGCCGACAATGACAACCGCAAAGAAAAGGGAGATTCCCCTACCAGATAATCAGGCTGAGCTTTTGACATTGCAGTCTCGCAGATTGATTTTGAGCCGCGAAGAAAACAGGGTTACTGGTTTTTCCTCAACAGGTGGTGACTTTTTTGGTAAAGAGGGCAGAGTAAATGCCTTTTCCGAGCAGATGACACTCTGGCGAGCGGGTAAGACACCGAAAAATGCTGTGCCGCAATTTGTTCCGGCGTCTGTGGACCCGTGGCGGCAGATGTGGAGAGACTTTGAGGTGATTCTTGGAAGACGTGAAGATACACACATTCCAGGGGTAGTTGCATGGCTGACGGAGCTGCGCAGAAAAAATGTCATTCCAAGAAAATATGTCCATATCGCTTCTGTTGGCGTCACATATGATTCGAAGAAAGGTTCGATTGCGGATATCATCTCGGATCATTTGGATTTTCAAATGAGTCTGCTTGACGCGGCCGGAGAACTATGGATTGTGCTTGTTGGCGGCGAAATTCATCTAATTGATAAGGTGGCGAGAGCGTTGGGCGCTTTGGCAGAGGGGCTCTATTTGGCGCAAGGAGGGCAGCTGGATGGGGCAGGAAAGAAGGCGCGTCAGTCACAACGAGATGAAGGTATGCGTTTGCTCTATGCCGCTGTTGATTTGCCGTTCAGAGAGTGGCTCGCACACATTGGCGCTCAGCACGGAGATGACGAGAACACCCGCGCGCAGGCGCAACAGTGTTGGCATAGTATTGTATTCAGAATTGCGGACAATTTGGGCAGAGAGATGGTACGGGATGCCGGGACGGCTGCATTTACAGGTCGTTGGATTGTGAATGAAATGGCCGAAACGAATGGCCGTTTCTTTACTAAGACGAACGGAGAGCGAAAAAGTGTGTTTTATTCTTCTCCAACGGAATACAACCGCTATTTGAACAACCTGAAGTCCCTGCTAAAGAATGCAGCAGAATGAGGAGGTAGCTGATGAGTGACCAAAAAGCGAAGGTGAAAAGCTACGTGCGCAGACGGCTGGAATCGTGGCAGCACGAGCCCAATCCGCACCTGATCCGCGCGGATCTGGCAAATTTGCGCCGCGGCATCGGAAAAGCGCCCGGAGACCTGCCGGAGCTCTGGGAATTGCTGTTTCGGGACTTTCCGGAGGAACTGATGAGCAGCACCGGCGAGCCCACTTGGGCTGAATGGGCGGTGTCGGGCGCGCTGACGCTGTATGCGCTGCATCAGCAGGGCGCGCAGCGGTCGATGCACGCGGACGGGCAGCGGCTGGGCATGGCAATCCGCAAGCTTGCCGGAAACGACACGGATCGGCTCAAGGCGGTGCAGCGGAGATTCAATGCTTTTGCCACTGCGCGGAGTATGCCGGAGTGCCTGCACCATCTGCGCGGACTGGTCCAGCTTCTGAGAAGCGAGGACATCCCGCTGGACTATGTGGAGCTGGCCGGAGATTTGTATGAATTCCAGACGCCGGACGGAGCTGCAAGAGTTCGTCTGCGCTGGGGACAGGATTTTTACCGGAATGCGTTCCGGACAGAACAGGGAAAGGATGACGACCATGCATAACAACGAGAGAATTTACGTAGACGTCCATGTACTTCAGACCGTTCCGCCGAGCTGCGTGAACCGCGACGATACCGGCAGTCCGAAGACCGCTGTCTATGGCGGCGTGACGCGCGCCAGAGTGTCCAGTCAGGCGTGGAAGCACGCCATGCGCCTGAAATTCCGGGAGATGCTCTCGGCGGGCGATGTCGGCCAGCGGACGAAACTGGTGGTCGATCTCATCGCCGGAAAGATTCTGGAGCTGCAGCCCGATCTCTCTGAGAAAAAGGCGCAGCAGCTGGCGCAGAAGGTGCTGGAGGCAGCCGGCGTGAAGGTCAAAGAAGATAAGGAAAAGCTCAAAACGGGTGCGCTGTTTTTCATCAGCCCCGGTCAGATCCAGGCGCTGGCGGAGATCGCGCTGCAGCCGGAGAACGGTAAGCTCGATAAAGCGGCCTGCCAAGCGGCGCTCAAGACGCTCCCTACGGTAGATCTGGCGCTCTTCGGACGCATGGTTGCCGACGATCCGTGCCTGAATTTCGACGCAGCGGCACAGGTCGCGCACGCGATCTCGACGCATGCCGTGGAGAACGAGTATGATTATTTCACTGCTGTCGACGACTGTGCGCCGGAGGACAATGCCGGTGCGGGGCATTTGGGCACGGTGGAATTCAATTCGTCCACGCTGTATCGCTATGCGACCGTGAACGTTGAAGACCTCCGGAAAATGCTCGGTCAAAAGACGCCCGAGGCGGTGCGCGCGTTCGTGGATGCGTTCATTCGCAGTATGCCCACCGGCAAGCAGAATACGTTTGCCAACTGGACGCGGCCGGATGCTGTGTACGTGACCGTGCGCAAGGATCAGCCCATCAATCTGGCCGGCGCGTTTGAAAAACCTGTTCGTGCGGGGAACTCCGGTTATGTGGACGGTTCGATCCGCGCGCTGGTGACTTACGCGCAGGAGACATATGCAGATTTTGCCTCTGCGCCGGTGCTTTCGCTCGCTGTAGGCAGCGGTCTGGAGGCTCTGGCCGAGCCGTGCTCTGTGAATGCGCTTCTGGATGCGTTGGAGGCGTGGCTGCAGGGCGGTGAGGAGCAGCAATGAGTACGCTGCTGTTGCGCTTGGCCGGCCCGATGCAATCTTGGGGTACGGACTCGAAATTCGATGTGCGGCGCACCGGACGCGAGCCGAGCAAGAGCGGCGTGATCGGTCTGGTCGCGGCGGCGCTGGGCATCGCGCGGCAGGATCGTCAAGCGCTGCAGACGCTCAATGGTCTCCGCTTTGGTGTGCGCGTTGACCGCGAGGGTGCGCTGCTGTGTGATTATCATATTGCGCGGACAGCTAAGGACGTAGCTTATGTGACACATCGCTATTATCTCTCGGACGCGGAATTCGTGGCCGGGCTGGAAAGCGGTGATCGTGCGCTGCTCGCGCGGATCGCGCAGGCGCTGCAAGCTCCGGCGTTCCCGTTGTATCTTGGTCGCCGCTCCTGTCCGCCGGTCGGCAGAGTATTTTTGAAGATTTCGGATGAGCCGCTGGAGGCGGCGTTGTGCGCCGATGCACCGCCGGGCGCAACGCGCCTTGTGCTGGACGCTGCGGCAAGTGAGCCGGGCGGGCTTGTACGCGACGTTCCGCTGTCGTTTGATCCGGCGCGCCGGGAGTATACATACCGCCGCGTGACCGAACGTGTGCTGCATGGTGCGGCGGAGCATGATCCCATGGCGGAATTGGAGGATGCGATATGTACCTGACGCAAATGCTTTTGGATCAGAAAAATCGTCAGACGCTGGCTGCGCTGGCGTCGCCGAGTAAATTCCACGGGGCGATCGAGGCGGCGTTTCCCGGCCCGAGGCAGCGCAACCTCTGGCGGATCGACAGCCGCGCCGGTCAGAAATATCTTCTGCTCCTCAGTGAGACACCGCCGGATCTCACGCAGGCTGCGGCTCAGCTTGCGCCGCCGGGGGAGCATTGGCAGACAAAGTCGTATGATCCGCTGCTCACCCGCATTCTGCCGGGCAGCCGTTGGCAGTTTCGCCTGTGTGCAAACCCGACATACAGTGTCCCTGCAGGACCGGGGCAGCGCGGGCGCGTCTGCGCGCACAGCACCACGGAGCATCAGCTTGCGTGGCTGCGAAAGCAGAGCGAAAAGTATGGTTTCACCTTGCAGGATGATGCGTTCACGGTTACAAACGTGAAGTGGTATCGGTTTAAAAAAGGCGGTACAGGCAGCCGCGTGACCTTCTTGGCTGTTACCTATGAGGGGATCTTGGAGGTTCAAGACCCAGAACGTTTTTGTGCTGCACTCTGCCGCGGCATCGGCTCAGGCAAGGCCTATGGCGCAGGGCTCATGACATTGGTCGGGGCAGGGCAGTCGCATGGCTGACCTGCCCGGTATGATCCGCCCGGAGCTTCAGGCGCTGCCGCAGATCGGTGATCGCATGACATTTCTCTACTTTGAGCACTGTGTTTTGAATCGTCAGGACAGCGCCATTACCGTGACGGATGACCGCGGGACGGTCTTTGTGCCCGCCGCAGCGATCAGTGTCCTGCTCCTCGGGCCGGGGACAAAGGTGACGCATCGCGCTATGGAGCTCATTGGTGACGCAGGTGTCAGTGTTCTCTGGGTAGGGGAGCACGGCGTGCGCTATTATGCCGGCGGCCGGGCGCTGACGCACAAGGCAGGTCTGCTGATCCGGCAGGCCGCCTTGGTCAGTAATACGCGTTTGCGCCTCGGTGTGGTGCGGCAGATGTACAGTATGCGCTTTCCGGGTGAGGATGTGTCCTCATTGACGCTTCAGCAGCTTCGCGGCAGAGAGGGTGCACGCATTCGCAGTGTCTACCGGCATGCAGCAAAGAAGTGGAATGTTCCGTGGAGCGGTCGGACATATGACCCGGAGAATTTTGACGGCGGCGATGCCGTCAATCAGGCGCTGTCTGCCGGACACGCTTGCCTATACGGCGCGGCGCATGCGGTCATCCAGGCGCTCGGCTGTTCTCCGGGACTGGGGTTTGTCCATACTGGACATGAATGCTCCTTCGTCTATGACATTGCGGATCTGTACAAGGCGGACATTACGATTCCACTGGCGTTTGAACTGGCGGCCACGGTCGACAGCGAAAACATCGGCAGTGAAATGCGCCGTCGAACGCGCGATGCCATGGTTCAGCATCATCTTATGGAGCAGATGGTGCGTGACATCCGAACCCTGCTCTCTGACAGCGGTGAACTGTCTGAGGAAGACAATGCGGTCTATCTTTGGGACGATAGGCGCGGTCAGGTCGCCAATGGCCGCCTGTACGGTGCGGAGGGTGAACCATGATCGTCGTGACGGTGACGGACTGCCCGCCGCGTTTGCGCGGTGACCTGTCAAAATGGCTGCTGGAGATTAATACCGGTGTTTATGTCGGCCAACTGAATCCCCGTGTACGGGAGGAACTGTGGAAACGGATCTACAAGCATCTTCCCAGAGGACGGGCAACAATGGTGTACTCGGCAAATAACGAGCAGCGGATGTCGTTTCATGTCCATAACACGACGTGGCAGCCCGCTGACTATGAGGGCATCACGCTGATGCGCCGCCCGCTTGCAACACCGCTGCCGGAAGGGGAGAAGCCGCCGCTGAGCAAGGCGGCAATCATCCAAATGGATCGAAACAAGCAGTCGGCCAAGCAACGTCGTGCCAAGCAGCTCGGCTACGTCGTGATCGATGTGGAAACCACAGGACTTGACTGTGACAAGAGTGAAATATTGGAGTTGGGTGCGATCCGTGTGATCGATCATCAGGTCACGGATACGTTTTCGGCACTGGTGCGGCCTAAGCAGCCAATCCCTGCAGAGATTACGACGTTGACTGGCATCACGCAAGATGCGGTGTCGGCGCAGGGGACTGCGCTGCAGCCGCTGTTGGAGCAGTTTTGGGCATTTGTCGGTCAAAGCCCTGTGATGGGGCACAATCTGGATTTTGATTTGGCATTTTTGAAAAAGGCGAGTGCCCGCTTCGGGCTTTCCTTGCCGAATGTGCGCATCCGTGACACACTGAAGCTGGCGCGCAGAAAAGTTCCCGACCTGCCGGATCATCGGCTGGCTACGCTGGCTGCATATTTTGGCATCGAGTATGCGCAGCAGCACCGCGCGCTGCCGGACTGTATCGCAGCATTTCAGGTCTATGAGAAACTGAATGAAATCTGATGGCAATGGGATCAAAAGTCCTTATTTTTTAAGGCTTTCTTTAGTCTTTTCCCCGCACACGCGGGGGTGATCCCCCGTACTTCCTCGAACGCACGAAAACGAGCAACTTTTCCCCGCACACGCGGGGGTGATCCTGCCGGATGCCCATTTGCGCCACGTCCACTTGCCTTTTCCCCGCACACGCGGGGGTGATCCCGTCTACAACGGCGGCTCGCGCTGGTGCGGAGACTTTTCCCCGCACACGCGGGGGTGATCCCGAGCACTGGTCGACGTCACCGCGCTGGACGCGCTTTTCCCCGCACACGCGGGGGTGATCCTTCATCATGTACGATCCGAACGCCTTCGGTGTCCTTTTCCCCGCACACGCGGGGGTGATCCCGTGGGCGACATGGACGGTTTTCATGCGCTCGACTTTTCCCCGCACACGCGGGGGTGATCCCGGATACAACGAGTTCAAGACGTTCTGGGACGGCTTTTCCCCGCACACGCGGGGGTGATCCATGCATGGCTTCGTCCATCCAATCGAGCGCATAGCTTTTCCCCGCACACGCGGGGGTGATCCTTGCTGGGGGCACTACCACACGCTTGGCGCAAACTTTTCCCCGCACACGCGGGGGAACGGAGGCTGTTTCTTCGGTTAACGGAAAAACCCACGGTGCAATTTGCACCGTGGGTTTTCGTATTTTAAGTTCAAAACCGGCTCAACGGCTGCGTTACAGCTTAGTCACGGACGCTGCAGCCGCCTGCGTTTGCATGCGCTCGATGCCGCAGAGCTCCCGCAGCTTGGCAGCCACCTTCGGTCCTTTGTACAGCCTTGTGTCCTCAAACGGCAGGAACGCCTCCTGTCCGTCCGCAGTCACGTAGCTGATGATGAAGACAATTTTCCGAACCTTCTTTTCCTTTTTGCCGAGACCGCTGAGTGCGCCGACAAAAGCGCCGGTGCTCCCAAACAGCAGCCCGCCGGCAAACGCGCGTGCGATGGGGGATTTCTCCTTGAGCTGCAGCTGCGTTTTCGAGCCGTAAAAAATATCGGTGATCTGACTGTAGGCGAGCGTCGCCGTTTTCTTGTTTCCGATGGCATTTTGCAGTTCGAGATGATCAGGGAAGAGCGCGACGTCCACCGCATTGCCTTTCTTGAACTGACCGAGATCTGTCTCTATACTGAAATAATCGCTGATGATGCTGCCTTTTTTACTTTTGAAGAATCCCATAGCTGCACCTCCGTTCGTTCTCGGCTGTATTTTACGATTTTTCCCCGCATTCTGCAAGAGCCGTTGTGAAAGCGCTCCGATACCGGCGTGACTGCGCGCACAAATGCGCGCCCGGGCATACGCAGCGAAACCGAAACTTGACACGAGCCGCCAAACGGTATAAAATTTAGCATGCTATTTTGGCATTCTGTACGTATTTGCAGGGTGTCGGCATAGAATCAGGATAAGACGGATTTTTATAGAACTATAAGGAGAACCGACTATGTGTGGAATTGTTGGATACGTCGGCGTGCAGCAGGCTGCGCCGATCCTTCTCGAAGGGCTGCAGAAGCTCGAATACCGCGGTTATGACTCGGCCGGCATCGCCGTGCTCGACGGCAGCACGATCGAACTGGCCAAGGCCTGCGGCGAGATCAAGAATCTGCTGGCCAAAACGCATGACGGTAGCGATCTTCACGGCTATATCGGCCTCGGCCATACGCGCTGGGCAACGCACGGCGCACCGACGGAGGCGAATGCCCACCCGCACGTGAGCAACGACGGCAAGTTCGCCATCGTGCAAAACGGCATCATCGAAAACTTCATGGAGCTGCGCGAGATGCTGCAGGCCAAGGGGTTCCGGTTCCATAGTGAGACGGACACGGAGGTCATCGTCCATCTGCTGGATATGTACTACACCGGCGACGGCAACCTGAAGGACACCGTCATGAAGACACTTGGCCGTCTGGAGGGCAGCTATGCGATCGGCATTCTGTGCGCCGACTGCCCGGAGCAGATGTTCCTCGCGCGCAACGGCTGTCCGCTGATCATCGGCGTCGGCGCGGGTGAGAACTTCTTCGCCTCCGACGTGACGGCGCTTGTGTCGCACACGAAAAATGTGGTCTATCTTGACGACGGCGAGCTCGCCGAGGTGCGTGCCGACAGCTACACGGTCTTTGACTGCACCGGCAAGCCGATCGAAAAGCCCGTTTCCCGCGTCGCGTGGGATATTGAGGCTGCCGAAAAGGGCGGCTATGAGCATTTCATGCTCAAAGAGATCATGGAGCAGCCGCGTGCCATCAAGTCCACGCTCGACCCGCGTGTGAAAGATCACCGCGTCGTGTTTGACGAGCTGAAGATGACCGACGAGCAGCTCATGGGCTTCAATAAGATCATGATCACGGCCTGCGGCTCGGCGTTTTATGCCGGCCAGGCGGGCAAATATGCGCTCGAAAAGCTCACGCACATCCCGGTTGATGCCGACCTTGCAAGTGAGTTCCGCTACCGTGACCCGATCGTCGACGAGCACACGCTCATGATCATCATTTCGCAGTCCGGTGAGACGGCGGACACCATCGCCGCCATCCGCGAGGCACAGTCCAAGGGCGCGTATGTGCTCTCGATCGTCAACGTTGTCGGCAGCACGATCGCCCGCATCTCGGACGATGTCATTTACACCTGGGCCGGACCGGAGATCGCGGTTGCGACCACGAAGGGCTATACCACGCAGGTGTCGGTGCTGTATCTGCTGGCGCTCTATCTGGGCGAGAAGCGCGGCTGCCTGAGCAGGGAAGAGGCTGCCAAGCTCACGGATGACCTCATGATCCTGCCGCAGATGGTGCAGCGCGCCATCGACCTCAATCCGCAGATCGCGCAGCTTGCCGAGCGGTACAAAAACAATCCGTCCCTGTTCTTCATCGGCCGCAATGTGGACTACGCCGTCTGCATGGAGGGCTCGCTGAAGCTCAAGGAAATCTCCTACCTGCACTCGGAGGCCTATGCTGCGGGCGAGCTCAAGCACGGCACGATCGCGCTCATTGAGGAGAACCGTCTTGTCATCGCCGTCGCGTGCTATGAGCCGCTGTTTGACAAGACCATGAGCAACGTCAAAGAGGTCAAGGCGCGCGGTGCGCGCGTGCTCGGCGTGGCGCTCGAGGGAAACCGCGCCATCTATTCCGAGGCGGACGATGTGATCCTCGTACCGCGCATGGACGACCTATTCGTCGTCCCGGCGGAGATCGTGCCGTTGCAGCTCTTTGCATATTATGTCGCAAAAGCCAACGGCTGCGCGATCGATAAGCCGAAAAACCTCGCGAAATCCGTTACTGTCGAATAAGGAGAGCGTCATCCATGCCGAATCAGTCTGTCATCGTCCTCGATTTCGGAGGACAGTATAACCAGCTTATTGCGCGCCGCGTGCGCGAGTGCAATGTCTATTGCGAAGTCAAGCCGAACACCATGACCGTGGATGAGATCCGCGCCTTTGACCCCATCGGCATCATCTTCACCGGCGGCCCGCAGAGCGTGTACGCCGAAGGCTCGCCGCAGGTCGATCCGGAGATCTTTCGGCTCGGCATCCCCATCCTCGGTATTTGCTACGGCTGCCAGCTCATGGCGCAGTATCTCGGCGGGGAAGTAACCGCCGCCGGGAAGAACACCGCGCGCGAGTACGGCAAGACGCAGACCTGGTTCGATACCGACTGCCGTCTTTTCCGCGGCCTGCCGGAGCAGAGCATTACGTGGATGAGTCACGGGGACTACATGGCCAAGGTGCCGGATTCGTTCCGGCTTGTGGCGCATTCGGATGCCTGCCCGACGGTCGGTATCTGCGATGAGGCGCGCGGCTTCTACGGCGTACAGTTCCACCCTGAGGTCAACCACACCGAGTATGGTCAGGCCATGCTGCGCAACTTCCTGTATGAGGTCTGCGGCGCGACCGGTGACTGGACGATGGGCGACTTCATGCGCAAGTCCATTGAGGACATCCGCGCCAAGGTCGGCGACGGCAAGGTGCTGCTGGCACTTTCCGGCGGCGTGGACTCCTCCGTTGCGGCGGCGCTGCTGGCTGAGGCCGTCGGCAATCAGCTCACGTGCATCTTTGTCGACCACGGTCTGCTGCGCAAGAACGAGGGCGACGAGGTCGAGGCCGCGTTCCAGAATTGGGACATCAACTTCGTGCGCGTCAACGCGGAAGAGCGTTTCCTCACGCGCCTGAAGGACGTCTCCGATCCGGAGACGAAGCGCAAGATCATCGGCGAGGAGTTCATCCGCGTCTTTGAGGAAGAGGGCAAGAAGATCGGCTCTGTGGACTATCTGGCTCAGGGTACGATCTATCCCGACGTGATTGAATCCGGCACAAATGTCGCTGCCGTCATCAAGAGCCACCACAACGTCGGCGGTCTGCCGGACTTTGTGGATTTCAAGGAGATTATTGAGCCGCTGCGTCTGCTGTTTAAGGACGAGGTGCGCGCGCTCGGCCGCGAGCTCGGTCTGCCGGAGTATCTGGTCATGCGCCAGCCGTTCCCGGGCCCGGGTCTGGCCATCCGCTGCCTCGGCGCGGTGTCCAAGGATAAGCTGGACATCCTGCGCGACGCGGACTTCATCTTCCGCGACGAGATCGCCAAGGCGCACCTGGAGCAGACGATGAATCAGTACTTCGCGGTGCTGACGAATATGCGCTCTGTCGGTGTTATGGGCGACGGCCGCACGTATGACTATACGCTCGCGCTGCGCAGCGTCACGACGACGGACTTCATGACCGCCAACTGGACGCGCATCCCGTATGATGTGCTCGACCGCGTCTCCGTGCGCATCGTCAACGAGGTCAAGGGTATCAACCGCATCGTCTACGATATCACCTCCAAACCGCCCGCCACGATCGAGTGGGAATAATTTCATAGCTTGAAAAAGCCCGTAAATACTGGACTTTTTAAGCCTTGAAGCCCCTCGCGGCAGCAATTTGGCAACAGAATTTTATGAATTGCAAGAAAAGATCTGCCTGATCTCAAATGAGATCAGGCAGATCTTTTTGCCGACATTTAGAGACAACGATATTGTTTCCGAGAATTGGTCAGTTCCTTTTCGGCTTACTTTTCCTGTGTGCTGAGCGTTGCGACAACAGGCGCTGTGCCAGGATGAAAACGACCGCGCTCAGGGTGATGACCATACCGACGGTCTTTCCCGGCAGCTGATAGCGCAGCTCGATTTGGTGTTCTCCGGGATTTACCTCGAAGGCAAGCATACAGTCCCAATTCTTCATGGTTTGTACCTTTTCTCCGTCAACGGTTACTTGCCAGCCTGCGTCATAGGGAATGGTGGACACCAGATAGGGGGTGTCCTCCTTTACTTGACAGTTGACGGTGAGATGGGAACTTGTGACCTTACGGATCTCCATGGGAGTATTTTGTATATACGTACTGTACCGAGCCAGAGCATCCTCATCCTGAACAAAAACGCGGATCTTCCCGGTGTCTATTTCTTGATTTTCGGTTGGTTGAACCCGAAATGTTATGACATTGCCCTGCGCATATTCGCCCAGCAGGCAGATGGGGCTGCAGCTTGTCAGCGCAACCGATTCCCAGCTCCCGTCTCGAAGGATCTGAACTGTAAAGGGCCAGTCCTTTTCGTTATACGCTCCGGGGAACTGGAGGCACACATGGCCGGAGATCGGCGCGTTGCAGGTAAACAAAGCGCTTCCGTCCCGCTGCGTTTGGGCGGTCAGATCATCTGCCGGGACAAACACATCCTCGTTTATTTCCGGTGCAAGGGAACGCCAGCATGCATTCTGGAAGTCGCAGCCCTCTTTGTCAAAGATACCGTTTGAGATGCTGCCCGAGGCCATGATCAATGGCAGCGCATAAGGATTGCGATAGACGGAAAGATTTTTCTCCGTAACGCCGACGAGAGTATATTTTTCGCGGTCGGTGTCGAGCGGTTCCTCTGAGAGCACATATCGCACGCCGAGCAGACTTTCCGTAGCTGCAGGGCTTTTCCCGGTGTAATGAGCCCACGCCATATGGCGTTCAACGCCCAGCTTCCATAGAAAATCCAGAGATTCCAGGCGTTCCGCCGAGGAGAAATTGCTGATTCCCGGAATCCCCAGTGCCATGTTATCCGTATAGGTCTGGCAGTCCGTTTTTTCGATCCGGTAAAAGGCGTCATCCTCCGGTATCAGTGCCAAGCCCTGACGAACGTGGTCAAGGTACTGATTGTGGGCGTCGTAGTGGGCACAGTCAAATAACGTGTTGATGCTGTGAATGGTCAGCACGGAGTTCGCAAAGCTGTTGCCGACCATCAGGCAGAACAGCGCTATTGCCGCACCGCGCCGGCTCTTGGTGAGCAGATAAATAAGCCCCGTGCCTGTAAGCAGCAGGAGCAGATCCAAATACAGGCGCTTTGCGTCGGTGTAGGAATAATTATGGGAGAAGATCAGAAACACTGCGAACAGACATCCGGCAAAGCACCGGCCGATGGTCCGGGAAGAAAGACTTTTCCAGCTGCATACCGAGTGCCATGCAATGGCAAGCAGAAAGAAGCTGCACACAAAGCTGTACCGGTAATTGAACATTCTGTTTTTGGTGAAGCAATGCCAGATGGTATTCAGAAGACTGTTATGGAAGGAGAATACCATCACCAGCAGCACGCCCGCAGCTACCGCCTTCCATCGGCGGCGAATGTCAGGGTTCAGGAAAAACAGCACGACGAAAATCACCGGAATGATTCCCACAAAGATAATAGGCAATCCGTTATAGAATTGCTCACCGTTGGTCGTTCCGGTGAACAGCTTGGAAAACAAACTGTCAAAGGTGAAATCGATGTGCATTTCCAGCTCGCTTTTCCGCCCAACGGGTAAAGACAGCGCCGTGGGAACCGTATTCCATGCGCTCAGAGCACCTGCCAGCAGACTGGATGCCGCAAAGGGAACCACCGTTTTTTTCAGGCTGTTGCCAATTCCGTCCTTGTGGGTCAGAATCAGAGCGATATACATCAAAACCGAAGCTGCACACACCATGAATCCGGTGTAATAGTTAGCCACAACAGTAACTGCTAGCGAAAGAATATAAAGCAAAGACTTGTTTTCTTTCACGAGCCGCTGCAGCCCCAGCGCGACCAGCGGCAGCAGTGCCATGGCATCCAGCCATGAAAGCAGACTGTAGTAAGAAACGGCATAGCCCATGAAGCCGTAGCTGACAGAAAGTGCTGCCCGTACCCACGGGTTTTCCTTTTTTTGATATCCGGCCCATGCGCAGAAGCTGAGGCTTGCGATCAGATATTTCAGATAAATGATGATATGCAGTGCCAGAAGGCTCTGACTCTCGGGGAGCAGGGCAAAGAGGAGGTAAAGCGGGCTTGCCAGATAGTAGGAATACAACCCTCGGAAATTTCCGCCCAGAACATTGGAAAAAGTGTAGTCGATATTGTTTTCCGTCAGCAGAACGCTCCGGAAATAGTGATAAAAGCTCAGATATTGATTTATTCCGTCAGAACTGACCATGGCTCTGTCGCCGAAAGGGTACAGTCGGCAGCAGATCATGATGGCAAGAAAAACTGCCGTCAGTGTTACCGCTGTCAACAGATAAGGAAACCAAGGCCTTTTAAACAGGCCTATTTTATCCTGATGATGACTTCTGCCGTGTTTGGCAGCCTTGTTTTTGCGCCCTGCAGTCATATCAGCCATTCAGAAATACCTCCACGATACCTAACTTCTCTTATGTGCACCATTTTCTTCGCGTATCGGAAAAACCAGCGAGACCGTTTTCCCATATTTGAAATTGCAAACCGGCCGGATGCAATATCATACTCACGCAAGCGAACGCCGGTTTGTGAATAGATCATGTATACTATGTAAACTTCAATATAATATAATACTTTCCAATAATCAATATATTTCTCGTTTCTTGTGCTTTCGAAAATAGTGCTTGTGATTTTTGCGATGATCTGTGAAATGATGGCTGCATGATGTCAACGGAAATCGAAATGATGATCAACGGACTTTTTTGAGCCTTGATATCTCTCGCGGCAACGATTTGGTATCAGAATTTCATGATTCGCAAGAAAAGAGCTGCCTGATCTCAAAGGAGGCCAGACAGCTCTTTTATCTACTTTAGCGGATACTAGTCAATACACATAAAATGTCGAGAAATGCAATCATAAGGAATGAGAAGGTTCTTCACAGCGCGTTGCGCTGTTCGACGGGCATGCGGTATTCCGGCTTGACGTGGTAGGCGATCTCGGCGTACTGCTATATGGACTTCCTCGTCTGGCTGCTCAACTGCTGGGGCATCGTGCCGCTGACGGATATGCTCTCCATGGTCTCAACACGCGAGCTCGCCACGACTGACACGCCCGAAAACCGTGAGCAGGCGTATTACGATATGGCATGGCTGACCGAAAACATGATCATGCGCAACCGCACGCACGGCGGCTACAAGGTGCTGCTTGATGAGCTGTGGGAGTTCTGCGAGCAGTTCAATGCCGACATGGTCATTCCCTGGGAGCACATGAGCTGCAAAGCACTCGACGGCATGCACGGTCTGTTCGACCCGCGCGTGGTTTCGCGTCAGGGCGTGCGCCAGCAGGTCAATGACTATATGCGCACCGTCATGCAGGAAGAGCCTGTGGATCCGAGCCTGGAGATCCTGAAGGACGAGAAGTCTTGGTAATCAGAGAGGAGATCGAACATGAACAATTTGAAATGCAAGCTGCTCAAGGCCCTGCTGGGCGTGTCGCTCGGTGCACTCGGCGCGTTCGTGGTCACGTTTGTCATCTATTTCTGGAACCTGGACATGAAGCTGACTTCCGTCATGGAGGGCATCCTGCTCAAGCACTACGACAAGATCGACCGCGACCAGCACCTGTAATCTTTTTCTGTACAGCCCGTCTGCTTCGGCAGGCGGGCTTTTTTCGCATGTAAACAATTTGTGACGCCTCTTGACGATAAAAAATATTATCGCTATAATGCGTAGCGTGCTACACATTGGAGGTGTATCATGGAGCAATTTCAAATCGGATGTCTATTAAAAATGATTACGGATAAGATCAAAATGCGGGCAGATGCCGATCTCGCGCAGCAGGGGCTGACGCTGACGCAAAGCCGCGTGCTGGGCTATCTGGACCGCAGCGGCGGTCAGGCGCCGCAAAAGGAGATCGAGGGCTTTCTGCAAGTGTCGCACCCGACGGTGGCGGGCATCATCAACCGCATGGAGCAAAAGGGCTTCGTGTCCTGCCGCGCAGACCCTGCGGATAAGCGCAGCAAGCTTGTCTGCCAGACACCGCGTGCCACCGAGATCGCACATCAAATGCAGGCGACCATTGCGGCCGCCGAGCAGCAGATGCTCCGCTCACTGAGCCCGAAGCAGATCGCGGCGCTGGAAGACGCTCTGCGCACGATCTATGCCGACCTCGGCTGATCTGCACGCATACCCGGAAGGAGGACCCCTATGCTTCATACATTGACCCGCAGTCTGCGGGAAAACAAAGGCCCCGCGCTCGTGACGGTTCTGCTCTCGGCGCTGGAGGTCGTGTTTGAGATCGTGATCCCGCTGTTTATGTCCAACCTCATCGACTTCGGCATCGAGGGCGGCAGTATGGCGGCGGTCTGGAAATTCGGCGCGTTTTTGCTGCTGCTGGCGGCGTTCCAGCTGGCGACCGGCGTGCTCGCCGCGCGCATTGCCGCGCGCGCGTCCGTCGGTTTCGCGGCAAACCTGCGCGAGGATATGTACGACAATGTGCAGACGTTCGCGTTTTCGAACATCGATAAGTTTTCCACCGCATCCATCGTCACACGCCTGACGACGGACACCACGAACGTGCAAAATGCATTCCAGATGCTCATGCGCATGGCGATCCGCGCGCCGGTCATGCTGATCTTTTCCATGATCGTGTCGTTTCGCATCAGCCGCGACATTTCGATGACGTTTCTCATTATTCTGCCGATCCTTGCGCTGGCGCTCTTTTTCATCATCCGCAGCGTGTTCCCGGTCTTTTCGCGCGTTTTCCGCACGTATGACGAGCTCAACAACGTCGTGCAGGAGAACGTCCGCGGCATCCGCGTCGTGAAGTCGTTCAATCAGGAGCGGCATGAGATCGGTAAGTTCGGCGCGATCTCCGAGCGTATTTATAAAGATTTCTCCAAAGGCGAGCGGCTCATCACGCTCAACGCGCCGCTGATGCAGTTTTGCATCTATACGTGCATGATCGTGATCTCGTGGCTCGGCGCGAAGGCCATCATCGCCAGCGGCAACGATCCCGCGCTCGGCCTCACGACCGGAAATCTCACCGCGCTCATCACCTATACCATGCAGATTCTCTCGAGCCTGATGATGCTCTCTATGGTTTTTGCCATGCTGACGATCTCGCTCTCGTCCGCGCGCCGCATCGCAGAGGTGCTCGAGGAGCAGTCAGACATCCCGCAGCCGGAGCAGCCGGTCATGACCGTGCGCGACGGTGCGGTTGACTTTGACCACGTGAGCTTTGTCTACGCCTCCAAGGCAGATAAAAAGGTGCTCGACGATATTGACCTGCATATCCGCTCCGGCGAGACGATCGGCATTATCGGCGGCACCGGTGCGTCGAAATCCTCACTCGTGCAGCTTATCCCGCGTCTGTACGACGTGACCGGCGGCAAGCTGACGCTTGGTGGCGTGGACGTGCGCGACTATGATCTGGATACTCTGCGCGGTGCCGTCGCCATGGTGCTGCAGAAAAACGAGCTGTTTTCCGGCACGATCAAGGAGAACCTCCGCTGGGGCAATGAGAATGCCACGGACGAGGAACTCCAGCACGCCTGCGTGCTCGCGTGTGCGGATGAATTCATTTCCGCCATGCCGGACGGCTATGACACCTATATCGAGCAGGGCGGCACGAATGTCTCCGGCGGCCAGAAGCAGCGCCTGTGCATCGCCCGTGCGCTGCTGAAAAAGCCGAAGGTGCTCATTCTCGATGACTCGACGAGCGCCGTCGACACGCGCACGGATGCGCAGATTCAGCAGGCGCTCTCGACCTACATTCCCGACACGACGAAGATCATCATCGCGCAGCGCATCAGCTCGGTGCAGAATGCAGACCGTATCATCGTGCTCGATGACGGGCGTATCGACGCCGTCGGCTGCCACGATGAGCTGCTGCGCACGTGCGAAATTTACCGCGAGGTCTATGAGTCCCAGCAGAAGGGAGGCGAGGACGATGCGTGAACGCCCGAAATTTGACAGCCGGACGCTCAAGCGCCTGCTGTCGTATATGCGCGCCTATAAGGGTACGCTCGTGCTCGTGACGGTCTGCATCCTGCTGAGCGCGGTCGCAGGCGCGGCCTCGTCCATGTTCCTGCAAAAGCTGATCGACGGCTATATCGTGCCCATGCTCGGCACAGCGTCGCCGGACTATTCCGGCCTGATCCGTGCGCTGATCACCATCGGCTGCGTATATCTTGTCGGTACGCTGGCCACATGGCTGTATAACCGCCGCATGGTCACGATCGCGCAGGGCACGCTCAAGCGCATCCGTGACGAGATGTTTGAGAAGATGCAGAGCCTGCCCATCCGCTACTTTGACACGCATACGCACGGCGACATCATGAGCCTGTACACAAACGATACCGATACGCTGCGCCAGATGATCGCGCAGTCCACGGCGCAGCTCGTATCGTCTGTGTTCACGCTTGCGGCAGTGTTTTTCTGCATGCTGTACATCAGCATCTGGCTGACGCTGATCGTGTGTGCCGTCATGGCGCTCATTCTCGTGTTCGTGCGCAAGCTCACCGGCCGCATCGGCGGCTACTTCATGGCGCAGCAGACGGCATTGGCCGATCTCAACGGCTATGTTGAGGAGATGGTCAACGGTCAGAAGGTCGTCAAGGTCTTCTGCCACGAGGGGCAGAGCAAGGCGGAGCTGCACCGCCGCAACCGCGTCTGGGCGGAAAACGCCGCGCGCGCCAGCGGCATGGCCAACAGCATGATGCCGATGATGAACGCCGTAGGTTATCTGCAGTATGTCATCATCGCCGTCATCGGCGGCACGATGGCGATTGCCGGCACGCCGAACCTCGGCCTGATGGGCATGAACACGCTCACGCTCGGTATGATCGCATCCTTCCTCACGCTCTCGCGCGGGTTTACAAACCCGATCTCGCAGATCTCCAACCAGTTCAACTCCATCGTCACAGCACTGGCCGGTGCATCGCGCATTTTCGCGTTCATGGATGCCGAGCCGGAGACGGACGACGGCTATGTGACGCTTGTCAACGCCAAGGAGGAAAATGGTATGCTCGCCGAGACCGACCACCACACGGGTCTCTGGGCCTGGAAGCACCCGCACAGCGACGGCACGGTCACATACACGAAGCTTGCCGGGCGCGTCGTGTTCGATCACGTCGACTTCGGTTATACGCCGGACAAGGAAGTCCTGCACGACATCACGCTCTACGCCGAGCCCGGCCAGAAGGTCGCCTTCGTCGGTGCGACCGGTGCGGGCAAGACGACGATCACGAACCTCATCAACCGCTTCTACGACATTGCCGACGGCAAGATCCGCTATGACGGCATCAACATCAATAAGATCCGCAAGGCAGATCTGCGCCGCAGCCTCGGCATCGTGCTCCAGGATGTGAATCTCTTTACCGGTACGGTCATGGAAAATATCCGCTACGGAAATCCGGCTGCGACGGATGATGAATGCATCGCTGCGGCGAAGCTTGCCAATGCCGACCATTTCATCCGCATGCTGCCCGACGGCTACAACACCGTGCTCAAAGGCGACGGCAGCGGCCTGAGCCAGGGCCAGCGGCAGCTGCTGAGCATCGCGCGCGCGGCCGTGTCCGACCCGCCGGTCATGATCCTCGACGAGGCGACCAGCTCCATCGACACCCGCACGGAGGCGCTCGTGCAGAGCGGTATGGATAAGCTCATGGAGGAGCGCACGGTGTTCGTCATCGCGCACCGGCTCTCGACGGTCAAGAATGCGGACGTTATCATGGTGCTTGACCATGGCCGCATCATCGAGCGCGGCAACCATGCAAAGCTCATCGCCGAAAAGGGCGTGTACTACCAGCTCTATACCGGCGCGTTCGAGCTCGAATAATTTCCTGCGCCCCCCTTGCGGCCGGCAGGGGGGCGCGGTATAATTGCGGTAACGAAGCAAAGGAGGAGAACCATGGAGTATCGAAGATTTGGAAACACCATCGTTGCCCGCATCGACCGTGGGGAAGAAGTGCTTGAGCAGGTTGCGGCCATTGCGCAGGCCGAGCAGATCAAGCTAGCGAGCGTGCAGGCGCTCGGCGCGGTCGGTGAATTCACGGTCGGCGTGTTCCACACGGCTGAAAAGCAGTACCACGCCAATTCGTTCGCGGGCGATTTCGAGATCGTCTCGCTGACTGGCACCATCAACACGATGGACGGCGCGTTTTACACGCACCTGCACATGAGCGCCGGTAATGAGAAGGGCGAGGTGTTCGGCGGTCATCTGAACCGCGCCGTTATCAGCGCCACCTGTGAGATGGTCATTACGGTTATCGACGGAAGAGTGGATCGTTTTCACAGTGAGGAGATCGGGCTGAACCTGTTCCAATTCTGAGCATCTGTGTCAAAAGCACGCACGGCTATTGAGTCGTGCGTGCTTTTTTTGCTGCCTTGATCCTATATTCCTATTGACAACATAGGAATATAGGCATATAATAGGCATATAATTCACATCAATGAGGTGGGATTTTGTACCGGACCATCCTGAGCCTCTCTGAATTCGTGTATACGTATGCAGCCGTGCCGTCAGGCACGGTTGCCATTGGGAACGGAGGATACATATATGAACAGCAACCTGCTTGAAGTCAGCGGCCTGCACGTGAGTGCGGGCGAGAAAGAGATCCTGCACGGCGTGGACCTGACCGTCGGCAAGGATGAGACGCATGTGCTCATGGGGCCGAACGGCACCGGCAAGTCCACGCTTGGCTATGCGATCACCGGCAATCCGGAGTACACGGTCACGGCCGGAAAGATCGTCTTTGACGGCGAGGATATCACACGGCTGCCGGTCAACGAGCGCGCGAAGAAGGGTGTTTTTCTGTCGTTTCAGAATCCGCTCGAGGTGCCCGGCGTGACACTCAGCGCGTTTATCCGCAGTGCGCTCGAGCAGAAGACCGGCAAGCGCATCCGCCTCTGGGACTTCAAGAAGAAGCTTGCCGAGACGATGCAGCTGCTGGCGATGGACGCTTCCTATGCTGAGCGCGACCTGAATGTGGGCTTTTCCGGCGGTGAGAAAAAGAAAGCGGAGATTCTGCAGATGCTCATGCTCGAGCCGAAGCTTGCCATCCTCGACGAGACGGACTCCGGTCTGGACGTCGACGCGGTGCGCACGGTTTCCAAGGGCGTGCAGCTTTACCGCGAGCGTGTGCACGGCTCGCTGCTCATCATCACGCACAGCACCCGCATTCTCGAGGCGCTGACGGTGGACGCCGCGCACATCATGGAGCAGGGCGTCATTGTGAAAAACGGCGATGCATTGCTTGTAGATACCATCAATGAAAACGGCTTTGGCGGCATCCGGGCAGACTGAAAGCGAGGCGATCCGAATGAAGGAAAAGAGTCAGGTCGCGGACATTGACCGCAGCGTCTATGACATCCGCGACAAAGAGGACGATGCCTATCGTATGCAGGAGGGCCTGACGCCGGAGATCATCGACCGGCTCTCGAAGGAAAAGGGCGATCCGGTCTGGATGCAGCAGTTCCGGCTGCAGTCGCTGCAGATCTATAACGAGATGCCGGTTCCGGACTGGGGGCCGTCCATCGAGGGACTGGATATGGACCACATTGCGACCTATGTTCGCCCCAAGACCGACATGAAAAGCGACTGGAAGGACGTCCCGCAGGATATTAAAGACACCTTTGAGCGTCTCGGCATCCCGCAGGCGGAGCGCAAATCGCTTGCCGGCGTCGGCGCACAGTACGATTCCGAGCTCGTGTATCACAACGTCCGGGACGAAGTGGCTGCACAGGGCGTCGTTTATACCGACATGGAGAGCGCGCTCAAGGGCGAATACGCCAACATGGTGCACAAGTATTTCATGAAGCTCGTCACGCCGCGCGACCATAAGTTTGCGGCCCTGCACGGCGCGGTCTGGTCCGGCGGCTCGTTCGTGTATGTGCCGAAGGGCGTGCAGGTGTCCATCCCGCTGCAGTCATACTTCCGTCTGAACGCCAAGGGTGCTGGCCAGTTTGAGCACACACTCATCATTGTCGATGAGGGCGCGAGTCTGCATTTTATCGAGGGATGCTCGGCACCGAAATATAACGTTGCGAACCTCCACGCCGGCTGCGTGGAGCTGTACGTGAAGAAAGACGCCAAGCTGCGCTACTCGACCATCGAGAACTGGTCGAAAAATATGTATAACCTCAATACAAAACGCGCACTCGTGGAAGAGGGCGGCGTGATCGAGTGGGTTTCCGGCTCGTTCGGGTCTCATGTCGGCTGCCTGTACCCGATGAGCGTGCTCAAAGGCGATAACTCTAAGATGGAGTTCACCGGCGTTACGTTTGCCGGCGCGGGGCAGAACCTCGACACCGGTGCGAAGGTCGTGCACATTGGCAGGAACACGAGCTCGTATATGAACACGCGCTCGATCAGCAAGAGCGGCGGCATCAGCACATTCCGCAGCAGCGTCGTGGTGCAGAAGGGCGCCAAGCACGCAAAATCCTCCGTGTCCTGCCAGTCGCTGATGCTTGACTCCGAGTCCCGCTCCGATACCGTTCCGGCCATGGACATCCGCACGAAGGACGCCGCCGTCGGCCACGAGGCCAAGATCGGCAGCATCAGCAACGAGGCGGTGTTTTATCTCATGAGCCGCGGCATGAGCGAGGAGGACGCCCGCGCGCTGATCGTCAGCGGCTTTGCGGACAACGTCTCCAAGGAACTGCCGCTGGAGTACGCGGTGGAAATGAATAATCTCATTCGTCTCGAGATGAAGGGCAGCATTGGCTGACCCACATTCCGAAAGGAGGGAATATCGTGAATACGAGTGAACAGCTGGTCGTCAACAAACTGCCGACCAGAACGTGGAACCATCTCCAGGTCAACGAAGCGACCATCCCGTGGAATGTGGCCGACACGGCCGATCTCGGGACGGATTCATATGCAATTACAGCGGAAAATCAGGCGCAGCCGCTGCACATCGACCTGACCGGTGCGGCCGGCTTCAGCCGCAAGCACATCGCGGTCGATGTGGCCGCCGGCGTGCAGGCAACGGCGTATATGGTGCTCGATACGCAGGGCAGCTTCGCCGTAGAAACGGCGCTGACGCTGCACGGCAACGCATCTCTGCGCCTGGTGCAGGTGCTCGGTGCGCAGGACAGCGCGCTGCTCTACGCCAAAACGGACGCCGACTGTGCGCCCGGCGCCGGCGTGGACATGACGCAGATCCTCATGGGCAGGGGCGACCTGTATTCGGACAATGACACGGAGCTTGTCGGCGACGGCAGCCATTATTCGGCGCAGATCGGCTATCTCGGCCGCGGCAGCCAGACGATCGACGTCAACGTCGTTGTCAATCACTACGGCAAGAACACGGAGTGTGAGATCGACACGTCCGGCGCGCTCAAGGATGCGGCGAAGAAAACCTTCCGCGGCACGATCGACTTTAAGACCGGTTCGTCCAACTCTGTCGGCAACGAGAAAGAGATGGTGCTCATGCTTGGCGACGATGTTGTCAACAAGACGGTACCGCTCATCCTCTGCGCCGAGGAAAACGTCGTCGGCAACCACGGCGCGACCATTGGCGAGCTCGATGACGAGACGCTGTTTTACTTTGAAAGCCGCGGCATCTCCCGCGCTCAGGCCGAAAACATCCTGGCCCGCGCATCGATCGAGCGCTTTGCGCGCACGGTGGACGACGAAGCGCTGCGCGCGCAGATTCTTCAGACGCTGGAGGAGGAACTCAACGATGGCGTATAACTACAAAAATGACTTCCCGATCTTTCAGCATACGGACGTCGCCTATATCGACAACGCGGCCACGGCCCAGCGCCCGCAGTGCGTGCTTGATGCAGTGGCAGATTTCTACCGCTGTCACAACGCAAACCCCCTGCGCGGCCTGTATCCGCTGAGCGTCGAGGCGACCGATATCTATGAGCAGGCGCGCGAGACCGTGCGCGATTTCATCGGGGCACGCTCGGCGCGTGAGATCATCTTTACCCGCAACACGACCGAGAGCCTGAACCTCGTCGCCTACAGCTACGGCCTGACGCACGTCAAGGCGGGCGATGAGGTGCTCGTGTCTATCATGGAGCACCACAGCGATCTGCTGCCGTGGCAGATGGTCTGTCGCCAGACGGGCGCGGAGCTGAAGTTCATCGAGTGCGCGCCCGACGGCAGTGTGGATCTTCAGCAAATCGAATCGCTCATTACCGAGCGCACGAAGATCGTCGCCATGACGCAGGTGTCGAATGTTCTCGGCCGGAAGTACCCGGTCAAGGAAGTTGCCGCCATGGCGCACAAGAAGGGCGCGGTCATGGTCGTGGACGGCGCGCAGAGCACGCCGCACATGCCGGTGAACGTGCAGGAGCTGGGCGCGGATTTCTTCGCCTTCTCCGGGCACAAGGTCTTTGGCCCGATGGGCATCGGCGGGCTGTACGGCAGGGAGGACCTGCTCGAGGAAATGCCGCCGTTTCTCTCCGGCGGCGAGATGATCGAATCCGTCACGCGCACGGGCGCTGTCTATGCCGAGCTGCCGCATAAGTTCGAGGCCGGCACGGTCAATGCCGCCGGCGCGGCCGGTCTGGCTGCCGCCATCCGGTACGTGCAGAGCGTCGGCTTTGACACCATCCAGCAGCGCGAGCACGACCTGACGGCCAACGCCCTCGCGCGCGTGCTGGCCGTGCCGCACGTGCACGTGCTCGGTACGGACCGTCCGGAGGACCACAACGGCATCATCACCTTCACGGTCGACGGCGTGCACCCGCACGACATCAGCGAGATCATGGCATCCGACGGTGTGAACATCCGCGCCGGTCACCACTGCGCGCAGCCGCTGCTCGCGCACCTCGGTCTGAACGCGACGGCGCGCGCCAGCTTTGCCTTTTATAACACCGATGAGGATGTCGACCGGTTCCTTGAGAGCCTATCGACCCTGAGGGAGCGTATGGGATATGGAAAATAGAAGCTTCTATAATGAGATCCTGACCGAGCACAACATCCATCCGGAGTTCAAGCACGACATTCCGGACGCGGACATTGAGCTCGCGGGTGTGAACCCGAGCTGCGGCGACAACATCGTCCTCAAGCTCAAGACCGACGGTGATGTCATCACCGATGGCGGCTTTGTCGGCGACGGCTGCGCCATCTCGCAGGCGTCGGCCGATATCATGCTCGGCATGATCGTGGGGCAGAAGAAGGAAAAGGCGCTGGAAATGGGCCGCACCTTCCTGCGCATGATCCACGGCGAGGCGACCGAGGAAGAGATTGAGAGTCTCGAAGAGGCCTCGGCTCTCAAGGACATCGCGCATATGCCCGCGCGTGTGAAATGCGCCATGCTCGGCTGGCGCACGCTCTCGGAGGCGCTGACCGGCAAGGTCGAAGAATAAGCCGTTCCCGCCGCCGGCGGATGCCGATGCGGTGTCTGCCGGCGGCTTTCTGCGCGCTGGAAATCCCCGGTTTGACAGCGCGCGCCTGTGGGTTTATGATAAGACATCCTCTTGACGGCAGGTGCTGTGTATGACTGATTTTGAACCCGCTCTTCTGCGGCGCATCCGTGCGCTCGCGGCCGTGCAGCTGCGCGTGCTTGTCGCCATCGACGGCCGCTGCGCCGCCGGAAAGACCACGCTGGCCGCGTCCCTGCAGGCACAGTTGGCGTGCAATGTGTTTCATATGGACGACTTTTTCCTCCGCCCGGAGCAGCGCACGCCCGAGCGCCTGCGCCAGCCGGGCGGCAATGTGGACTTCGAGCGTTTCCTGACTGAGGTGCTCCGTCCGCTGCGTGACGGCGCTCCGGTGACGTACCGCCCTTATGACTGCCGAACGCAGCAGCTGTGCGCGCCGGTTCACGCGGAGGCAAGGCCGGTCAATCTCATCGAGGGGTCCTATGCCTGCCACCCGGCGCTGTGGGATCTTTATGACCTGCACGTGTTCCTCTCGGTCGGCCCGGAGGAGCAGCACCGCCGCATTGCTGCGCGCAATGGTGAAAAAATGCTGCCGATGTTTACAAACGTCTGGATCCCGATGGAGGAGACGTACTTTGCGCGGTTTCAAGTCGCGGAGCGCGCCGACCTTTGCCGGGAAAATTGAATCAGCCTGCGGATGACCGCGCGGGGCTTGTGTCCCGCGCGGTTTTGTGCTACATTAAAAGAACATATACGAAGTGAATTTTCAAAGAAAGGCGGGAGCTACATGGATGTTCTGCGTTTCAAACAGGCCAACTGCAAAAACTGCTACAAATGCGTCCGGTTCTGCCCGGTCAAGTCCATCCGCGTCTATCAGGGTCACGCACAGATCATTTCCAGCGACTGCATTCTCTGCGGCAACTGCGTGTCCGTCTGTCCGCAGCACGCCAAGGAGGACATCAGCGACGTCGCGCAGATCCAGGAACTGATCGCGTCCGGCCAGCAGGTCGTTGTGAGCGTCGATTCCTCCTACATTGCCTATTTTGATACTCCTGGTTTTGCGGGCATCGCCGAGCCGCTCAAAAAGCTCGGCTTTGCAGCGGCGCACGAGACGGCGGAGGGCGCCTACCTGGTCAAGAAGGAGCTGGAAAAGCTCGCCGCCCAGCCGGGTGATGCGCCCATCATTACGTCCGGCTGTTCGACGATCGTGCTCTATGTGGAAAAGCACCTGCCGGAGGCACTGCCGTATCTGGCCCCGGTGCTCTCACCGATGCAGGCGCACGCCGTGCTGCTGCGCAAGCGCTATCCCGGCGCGACCATTGTCTATGTCAGCCCCTGCATTTCCAAGAAAGAGGAGACGACGCGCTTTGAGAGCGTCGGCGCCGACTATGATATTACGTTCACGGAACTCGAGGACTGGATGCACGAGGCCGGCGTTGCCGTCAACCCCAATGTGCCGGCGGATGAGCCGCTGCTCTCGCGCGGCTACACGATCACGAACGGCGTTCTGCATTCCATGTCGCTCGATTCCGGGCGCGATTATCTGTTCCTCGACGGTCTGGATGACAGCATTCAGACGCTCAAGAGCGTCGTCAACGGTGAACTGCGCAACTGTTTCATTGAAATCGCCGCCTGCCACGGCAACTGTGTCGGCGGCCTTGCTTTCCGGCAGAAGCACACGAACCTGCTCGAGTCGCGCCGCCGCGTGATCAAGAGCGCCGGCGGCGGAAAAAACTTTGACATTCAGGAGCCGGTGGATATGCGCCGTGTGCTCGTGGACAAGAAGCACCCGACCGACCTGCCGCCCGAGTCCGTCATCAACGGCATCCTGCGCAAGATGGGCAAATTCAGCCCGGCGGATGAACTCAACTGCGGCCTGTGCGGCTATCGCACCTGCCGCGACAAGGCCATCGCCGTCTATGAGGGCCGCGCCGAGATCAGCATGTGCATGCCGTATATGAAAGAGCGCGCCGAGACCTATTCCGAGAAGATCATCAACGTCTCGCCGGAAGGCATCGTCACCGTCGGCAAGAAGCTGAAGGTCAAGCAGATCAACAAGGCTGCCTGCAAGATCTTCGGCATCAAGGATCCGGCGGATATCATCGGCTACCCGGTCTCGCGCATCATGGATGAGTACGACTTCGTGAAGATGATCAGCCAGGAGGAGACACAGGTCACGGACGAGGTCTTTCTCGCTGACTATAACGTCTATCTCGAGCGCATCTTCATCTGCGACCCGGAGCGGACGCTCTTCACCTGCATCATGCGCGACGTGACGAAAGCACGCCAGCGCCGCAACAAAATCCAGAAGACGAAGATCCATGCGGCCGATCTGGCGGACGATATCATTGCAAACCAGCTGCGCATCGTCCACGAGATCGCAAGTCTGCTCGGTGAAACGGCAGCGGAGACCAAGGTGGCTGTGCATGATCTGAAGGAAGCCATCATGCTTGATGAGGACGGCGAAGATGATGCGTAAACGAACGAATCGCTGCAGGAACACGGTCTGGGACATCAGCGTCATCAGCCGCAACAAAAACGGGGAGACGCTCTGCGGCGACCAGTGTGCGCTCGAATGGGACGACAATGACGCGACGGTCATCCTTTCCGACGGTCTCGGCAGCGGCGTCAAGGCCAACATTCTCTCCACGCTGACAACGACCATGCTCACGACCATGCTCAAGGGCAACGTGCCGATCGACGAGTGCGTTACGACCGTGGCCGAGACGCTGCCCATGTGCAGGGAGCGCAAGCTCGCCTATGCGACCTTTACGATCCTGCAGACGGCCGGCACCCGCGCGCGCCTGATCCAGTATGACAACCCGAACGCTGTGTTCGTGCACAACGGCGCGATCGGGAAATACAACTACTCCGTCAATTTCATTCAGGAAAAGGAGCTGCACGAGAGCTACCTGCATTTTGACGTGGGCGATATGCTTGTGCTCTTCAGCGACGGCGTGTCGGAGGCCGGGCGCGGCGTGACGACGGACGCCGGTTGGGCGCGTCAGGACATTGAGGATTTTATCCTGCGCAATTATTCACCCACCGTCTCCTCACAGCGCATGGCGGCCAGTATCCTCTCGACCGTCAAGACGCTGGACATGGACGCCATGCATGATGATACGACTGTTGTTGTCGCGCGCCTGCGTGAGCGTTGTCCGGTCAACGTCATGATCGGCCCGCCCGAGAGCAAGGATGATGATCTGAGCACCATGCGCCTGTTTTTCGGCAAGGATGGCAAGCATGTTGTCTGCGGCGGCACCACGGCCAACGCTGTCGCGTCATATCTGGGCGTAAAGGTGCATACGCTGCCCGGCAGCGGCACGGAGGAGGTGCCGCCGATGAGCGAGATCCACGGTGTGGATCTGACGACCGAGGGCGTCGTTACGGTCAATGTGACGATGGAACGCATCAAGGACTACCTCGCGGATGGCATGTACACGCTCGAGCTCGCCCGCATGAAGGACGGCGCGTCCAAGCTCGCGCTCGTACTGCTCGAGGAGGCGACGGAGGTCAATGTCCTCTTCGGCAACGCGAGCAACCTCGCCCAGCAGGATACGGAGTTCAGCTTTGAGCGCAAGCTGCAATTGGTGCAGGAGCTGCGCGATATGCTGACTCTGGCTGGAAAAACAGTAAAAATGAGCATCTGCTGACAGATGCGAAATCATCACGGAGTGACCCTAACGAATGAAAATCCGAACTTTTTTTGCAGTATTGCTGTGTAAGCTTGCACGCGGGCTGCTGCGGCTGCTGCGCCGCGGCGGTACGGCGTTTCCCGGCCGCGTGGCGCTCAAGGTGTACCCGCAGGTGCTCGGCGTGCTCTCGCGGGGGGTGCGCGTCATCCTCGTCACCGGCACGAACGGCAAGACGACCAGCTCGCGCATGATCGAGCAGGCGTTCGCCGATGCGGGCCTTAACTACTTTGCCAACCGCTCGGGCGCGAACCTCATCTCCGGCATCACGGCGGAGTTTGCCATGCACAGCACCCTGACCGGCAGGCCAAAGTGCCAGTTTGCCGTCATTGAGTGCGACGAGGCTGCATCCAAGACCGTGCTCAAATACCTCAAGCCGGAGGTCATCGTGGCCACGAATGTTTTTCGCGACCAGCTAGACCGCTATGGTGAGATCACGCACACGCTCAACAACATCATCGAGGGCATCCGCCACACGCCGGAGAGCACGCTGTGCATCAATGCCGACTGTTCGCTCATCGCGTCCATCCCGGCGCAGGTGCCGAACCCGGTCGTGCGCTTTGGCGTGAATGTGCCGCTCGGCGGCGATGACCTGACGGAGATCTCCGACGCGCCGCACTGCATCCACTGCAAGACGGAATATGTCTACGACTACCGTACTTACGGCCATCTGGGCGCATTTCGCTGCCCGAAGTGCGGCTACCACCGCGAAGCCCCGCAGGTCGCCGTCACAGCGGTGCTGAATCTCGGCGTGGATACGAGCGATGTCACCATGGCCATCGGCGGACAGGAGTACGCCGTGCACATCAACCTGCCGGCAGCGTACAACATCTATAACGCCGTCGGGTCGGCGGCTGCGCTGTACGCATTCGGCTTCACGCCGGAGGCGATCGTGCACGCGCTCGGCGCGTTCGGCTGCGGCTTTGGCCGTATGGAGAAATTCGACCTGCGCGGCACGCCTGGCCGTATGATGCTCGTGAAAAACCCCGCGGGCTGCAACCAGACCATGCGCTATCTCGCCGGGCTGAACGAGGACGCGACGTTTGTCGTCTGCCTCAACGACCGGGACGCCGACGGTACGGACATCTCGTGGATCTGGGACGCGGACTTTGAGCGGCTCGCCGCCATGGGCGAGCATCTTCGCCACGTGTTCGTGTCCGGCACGCGCGCCGACGAGCTGCGCCTGCGCCTGAAGTATGCGGGCGTGGACGAGACGAAAATTCAGGTGTATTATGACTATGACCCGCTGATCGACGCCATGTGCGCGTCGGAATACCCGGTGTTCATCATGCCGACGTATACGTCCATGCTGGATCTGCGCGGCCGGCTGCAAAAGCGGCTCGGCGGAAAGGAGTTCTGGGAATGAGCGAAAAGACCCTGCGCATCTGCCACCTGTACCCGGATCTTCTGAACCTCTATGGCGACCGGGGCAACATTCTCTGCATGCGTCGCCGTCTGGAGTGGCGCGGCATCGGCGCCGAGGTGACGGAGGTCACGGTCGGCGAGCAGGCGGATTTTACGCAGTTTGACCTGTTTTTCATCGGCGGCGGTCAGGATTTCGAGCAGGAGGTGCTCCTGTCTGACCTGAAAGCCGGAAAGGGGAGCGAAATCAAGGCTGCCATCGCCGACGGCAAGACGTTTCTGACCATCTGCGGCGGCTATCAGATGCTCGGCAGCTACTACCGCACGTGGGACGGCAAGCAGTGCGACTTTATCGGCGCGATCGACTACTACACCGTCGGCTCGAAGGAGCGTATGATCGGCAACTTCCTCTTTGAGTGCCTGCCGGAGTCCGGCGGCAGCACGGTCGTCGGCTTTGAAAACCACAGCGGCAAGACCTATCTTGGCAGCGGCGTGTCGCCGCTCGGCAAGGTGCTCGTCGGCGGCGGTAACAATGGGGAGGACGGCTATGAGGGCGTGCGCTATCAAAACGTGTTCGGCACGTACAGCCACGGCCCGGTGCTTCCGAAAAATCCGGCATTTTGCGACCATCTGCTCACAACGGCGCTGCAGCAGCGCTATCCGAATCTGGAACTCCAGCCGCTGGACGATACGGCCGAGCTCGCCGCGCACAATACCATGCGTGACCGGCTGCTGAAAAAATAACTGCATGGAAAATGGGCGCATCCGTCTGGATGCGCCCACCGTGCGTCTCATATTAAAAATCCGGCGGGATCGGAATGTCCGCGCGCGGGACCTTGTCCCAGGAAAAGTCCGCTGCCAGCTCGATTGCCGTCACCGGCGCGTCCGTTGGCCGCAGACCCGCGAGCTTGGCGAGCTTTCCGGTCAACTGCTCGGGTGTGTATTTCTGCCGCAGGGCCTCCATGTTCAGGTCGCCCTCGCGCTTGGAGAGCTTGCGCCCGTCCGGCGCGACGAGCAGCGGCGCGTGTGCGTATTCCGGAGCCTTGCCGCCGAGCGTTCCCATCAGCCAGATCTGCCGCGGTGTGGAGTCGAGTAGGTCGCGTGCGCGCACAACGCGCGTGATGCCCATGTCGAGATCGTCCACGCTTACGGCGAGCTGGTAGGCGAACACGCCGTCCGAGCGCCGGATGAGAAAATCGTCGCGCCCGTGCCGCAGTTCGGCTGCCTGCAGACCGTAGTGCGCGTCAACGAAGGCAATGTCCGCGTCCGTTACTGCAAGCTTTTTCGCCGCGCGGCGACCCATGCGCAGACGCTTTTGCACCTCCTGCTCTGACAGCGTCCGACAGGGGCAGCTGGCCTCGCGCGGCTCGCCGGGGTGCGGTGCGCTCGCGGCCAGACGCTCTGCGCGGCTGCAATAGCAGTCATACACCATGCCGCGCTCGGTCAATGCATCCAGTGCGGCGGTGTAGCGCTGTGCGCGTGCGCCTTGACGGCAGTCCTGCGAGCCGGGGCGCCAGCCCTCGTCCCAGTCAAGCCCGAGCCAGAGCAGGTCGTCGGCCATGAGCTCTGCGTAGTGCTCCCAGCTGCGCTCCGGGTCGAGATCCTCAAGGCGGAACACCATCGTCCCGCCGCGTGCGCGTACGTCCAGCCATGCAAGCAGAAATGTCAGCATATTGCCAAGGTGCAGCCGTCCGCTCGGGCTGGGTGCGAAGCGGCCGCGGATCGTGTTATCCGGCATCGGTCATCCCTCCGGTTTCATACTGAGCGTATTATAGCATAACTGCGCCGGTTGGCAACGCTTTTGCGCCAAATCCCTTGAAACTATGCGGGAAATCGGATATAATAAAGTGTTATTATCAGCGGAGGAATGTCTCATGGCGAAATCATCCATCGAAAAAACAAATGTCATGCGTCTGCTCGACCAGAAGAAGGTGCCCTACACGCCGCACACATATCCGCACGGCGACGATGCGGTGGACGGCGTGACCGTCGCACAGATGACGGGCATGGACCCGGCGAAGGTGTTCAAGACGCTGGTTGCCCGCGGCGCGAGCAAGACGCCGTACGTGTTCGTCATTCCGGTCGCGTGCGAGCTCGACCTCAAGAAAGCGGCGAAGGCCGTGGGGGAGAAGTCCATTGCCATGCTGCACGTGTCCGAGCTCACGCCCCTGACGGGCTATGTGCGCGGCGGCTGCTCGCCGGTCGGCATGAAAAAGCAGCTGCGCACGGTCTTTGCTTCTCAGGCGCTCGCGCAGGAGACCATCCTTGTCAGTGCCGGCAAGATCGGCTATCAGGTCGAGGTCGCGCCGCAGGCGCTCATCGCGCTCGTGCGTGCGGGCACGGCGGAGCTGACCATAGAATCCTAAGCAACCACGGAGGCACCCATGCGGGATCATATTGTAATCAAAGGCGCGCGGGAGAACAATCTCAAGAACATTGATGTGGAAATTCCGCGCGATGCACTGGTCGTCATGACCGGCCTGTCCGGCTCGGGCAAGTCGAGCCTTGCGTTCGACACCATCTTTGCCGAGGGCCAGCGGCGCTATATGGAGCTGTCTCTTATACACATCTCCGAGCCCACGAGACACTGAGCGATCTCGT
>ENA-UAKS01000076-UAKS01000076.1-human-gut-metagenome-genome-assembly--contig:-NODE-76-length-43653-cov-24.192394_pt1 | contig 43653 bp, 34 predicted proteins | sample MGYA00243692_ERZ654452 | MGnify/ENA primary metagenome ERZ654452 (study PRJEB26926, sample SAMN06164442) | human gut metagenome | biome: ENVO:00009003; feature: ENVO:2100002; material: ENVO:00002003...
ACGTCGAAAATACTTGGCGGGTGACTGCCCGGGAAGATAGATAGATGCCGACATATATGCACCTTTAGCTCAGTTGGTAGAGCAACTGACTCTTAATCAGTGGGTCCTGGGTTCGAGTCCCTGAAGGTGTACCAGACTTAAAAAGAATAGGCCCATCAGCCTATTCTTTTTATCTATATGGCCTGTTGGTCAAGCGGTTAAGACTCCGGCCTCTCACGCCGGCGACGGGGGTTCGATTCCCCCACAGGTCACCAATGCACCATTAGCTCAGTTGGTTAGAGCAACCGGCTCATAACCGGTCGGTCCGGGGTTCGAGTCCCTGATGGTGCACCAATTTTATTGGTGCCGAGCTTTTTACCTATAGGGGTGTGGTTCAATGGCAGAATAGGGGTCTCCAAAACCTTTGACGTGGGTTCGATTCCTACCACCCCTGCCAAATAAAAAGCACGCTGTAGCGTGCTTTTTCACTTTATCAAATATGCACCTTTAGCTCAGTTGGTAGAGCAACTGACTCTTAATCAGTGGGTCCTGGGTTCGAGTCCCTGAAGGTGTACCAAGTTTAATCCCGTGTATTTTGCACGGGATTTTTTGTTGTATACAGCAACAGCCCGGCTGAATCAGTCGGGCTGTTGCTTCTGATTATTTCGGCAGGTGCAGGAAGCCGTCGGTGAAGGCGGCGGGGAAGGTGAAGTTGATTTGCTTTTCATCGTCAAAAGCTACACAGATGTGTCCTTTTCTCAGTGAAAGAACTTTTCCTTCGCCGAATTTTTTATGTATTACGGTCATACCTACTGTTATTGACGATTCGTCAAAATCGGGGGTGTTGCTGTGTTTCCTGTCGGGAACGGGTAAAGCGGCTTTGGGAACGGGTGATTTTATGCCGAACTTTTCGGTCACAAGAGGCGGAGTGGTTGGACTTGCAGCGGTGGACTTGCCTGACGGCTTAACGGATTTTACCGCTGATGACCGGGTGACTTCTTTCTTTAACTCCGCTATATCTTCTGTGGCTTCGGTAGGCTGAGGAGCGTTCATTGATTCCTGCTGATTATAGAACAGCTTTTTGTATTCATCTTTTCTTATGGCGGTATCCCAACCGCCTATCTCCTTATCGTTACTGTGCATATCAATTCCGGTATAGGTAAGGCTTGCGTCCTCGTAGCGTTTGAACTGGAAAATGGAATGATTCATAAGGCTGGAGTTGAAAACGCCGAGCGAACATAAAAGATCGAAATCCTTTGTATCAAGACCGGTCACTTTTTTGAAAAGACCGGGTTCAAGCTGGGTTATAACATCCTTGAGGCAGGATTCACGGTAGTCGGTAAGGTACATAAATACTGGAATTCTTGAAGCGAATTTCATCAGCTTTTCCTGTACCTCCTTACGCTTTGACTTGAACTCCTTCTCGGCTTCGGTAAGCTCTTTCTTTTCTTTCGGGGTGAGCTTTTCCACACCGTCTTTCTTCAGCTTCTTTACTGCCTCGGACTTGTTGATGATTACCTCAAGCTCCTTGTTGAGATTGCGGAAAGCCTCGATATTTTCAAGTGCGGTCATTGCCTCTGTGCTTGCCATCAGACGTTTTAACGTGTCGTTATCAACGTTAACAAGCAGGGCGGACTGCCAGCGCTTTGCGAGGAGGGTTGCGGAAGTTCCGGCAAGGGTAATATCAAGAATAGCCTGTGCATTTACCTGCTCCATAGTCGAGCCGTCATAGGCTAAGACGGGCAGGAAGTTTATAAATTCGCTGACGTTCTTTTCGGGGTTTGTGTTCTCGGAATTCAGATTGCAGGCATAGTCGGATATCTGGCGGAGCGCACGGTCAAGTGCAAAGTCAAACACATAGCATTCGTGCTTGATTATCTCTACTTCGCCCTTCTCATTTTTTACCGTCCAGGGCGACTGCACACGGAAAGCTGACTGGAAATAGGTTTCCGGGCTTTTAAGATTGCGGAGCATAAATATGCCTGTCCACGGCTTTACGGTAACGCCGGTTGTCAGCTTGCCGCAGGTGAGGGTTATTGTCCTTGTAACGAGAGGATCGCCCATAGAATCAATAACGGGCTTTACCGCATCAAGACCTACGCCCGCTTTTATACCGGCGCAGACGTTTATCTTATAGCCCTGATTGTAATAGTTGTTCTGACTTTGCATAAGAAGATTGTACATCGCAAAGCAGGACGCTACGCTCGGCAAAAACCATAGGGTGTGCGACAGTACATTAAGAAGTCTTGTGTCTGAGAAGGGCATAGGCGGACGCTTGTCAACGCCAAGACTTACCGCAATTTTAAGGTCGTCTACGCTTGCAGGGAGATATGCGCCACGGATAAGATCGAGCCATTTCTGCACCTCGTTCTCGTTTACGAAGCGAGCGTCCTCGCCTTTTCCCTTTGCGGAAAAGAACAGATTCAGATCGAAGCCGTCAAATTCTCCCTCAGAGGCTACAGAGCGTATACTTTCGGGAATTTTATAGGTCATCATTACCATACGGGGAAGTGACAGATAAGGGTTGTTTTCGCCCTTCCAGTTTTCTTTTGCGCTCTGTTCATCTGAATAAGTCCAGTTGAAAATCTGTTCTTCTATGAATTCACCGCTGTGCATTGCTCTGAACGGGGTACCGGACAGATAAAGGTAGTGTGACGAGGTTATCGGCAGAAAGGTTTCGTTTACGGCATTTCCTGCTTCTTCCTTCTGATATTTTTCTGCGTCAAAGTCTATATCTTCATCGTCGGGATCGTCAAACAGCTTCTTTGCGTTTTCTCTCCACGCTCCGAAATGGTATTCGTCAAATATGACTATATCCCAGTTGGTAGTATGGATAAACTCGTTCTTGTATTTTATACCGCCGTTTTCGTTAGTACCGAGCAGATCCTGAAACGAGCCGAAAACTACTATCGGTCTTGTGCTGTCGGCATTGTAATATGCCTCATCGATATTCTGCTTGTTATTATGTGCGTCCTTGTTTGAAACGTACTGCCATCCCTCGAAATCAACGTGAGTTCTTAAGTCCTCGCTCCACGCCGACTCTACGGCAGGCTTGAAGGTGAGAATAAGAATACGCTTGAAATTCATCTTCTTGCAAAGTTCATAAGCGGCGAAGGTCTTGCCGAAACGCATTTTTGCATTCCACAGGAATTTTGGTATGCGCTCAGGCTCGGTCTTTTTAATGTTTTCAAAGTATTCGATCGTGCGGTCTACCGCTTTACTCTGTTCCGGACGCATTTTAAAGTCGGCGGTGCGGTATTCGTCCGTCCTTTCGCCTGTGCGAAGCTCACGCACGGCGGAGCGTACATCATTTACGGTACAGTTGTACCATTCGTTCTTGTCGGTGTTTTCGTTAAGACGGTGAAAGCCGTTACGTTTAAGAACGGCGTGTACGTCACGGTCATTGAAGCACGAGCCGTCGGGACGCATCGCCGATTCCTCGCAAAGCACGGTGTAGCTTATCGCACTTGTATGGAGCTGTTCTTTTATACGCTGCTTTACATCACGGTCGGTGTAGCCTACTTTTATGTAGCCGTCGTGAGTGGTAACGCCGTTCAGCTTGTAGGCATAGATAGTCGGGTTTACCTCGGGGCGAGGGGTCACATATTTTTCAAATACGTCAGCCATTGTTGTCACCGCCTAAATCCATCGGTCTTATCATAGACTCGATAAAGTTTATTTCTTCGTCTGTGAGATTGTATTTTTCGTAGAGTTCGGAATCTGTCCACGGTTTTGAGAAGTCTTGGAGGGGGACGAATAAAAATTTATCTTTAGAAATATTGATTGATGTCAGTGCTTGAAGCAGTAAGAATCTGAAAAATTTTGTTTTCATATAGTCACAAAGATTATTTGCTTCTATTTCGTTTTCAAAAGAACCTATACACAAATAGGTTTCTGTACATACTTCGTTAGGTTTAAGCACACGCATTGTTGATGAAATGACTAAATACGTTCCGTCAGTGGATGGTTTATTGCCACCTGACATTGCTTTTGTCATTATCACTTTATATTTGTTCAATAAATTATCTCTGTCTGATATTTCATTCTTGGTGATATACGATTTGCCATTCAGCGAATACAGTACACAATCTTCTTTTATATATTCATTATGTCCGATTTCCTTGCTGAACAAATTGAAGCAATTTCTTGAATGAACAATATTATCGAGATACTGTTTAGAAACGCTTTTTATTTTTCTTATAATCTGTACAGCTGTATTATCTCTTACAAATATAGGGTATTCATTTAATTTGCGAATAGTGCTTGATATTTGTTCGCCTGCACTCATATTCACTACTTTACATTCGCCATTATAATCAAAGCCCCATAGGAAGTAACAAATTCCGCCCGCAATAGTTACTCCTGGAAAACAATCCGCGCTGTTAGCATAATCAACTATCGCGGATATTTTTCCAGAATTGAGCATCATATTTCTAAAATCATCAAGTCCTTTACCGCCAGCAAACCAACGAGAAGGAACTATCATTGTTAAATAACGAGGTTTCATCTTAAAAGCCTGATAGACAAACTCATGATACATAGGCATAGCACTAGAACCCGTTCCACCACCATCTCTCAACTGATACGGCGGATTTGAAATAATAACATCGAACTTCATGCCAAAAATCTCCTCGGGGTGTAATGTATGTATCCATTCATACGCATAATATTCACGTTCTTCGCCACGGTCGTACTGCGTTTCGGACGCACCGCAGAAAATGCATCTTCCGGATTTGTCGAACGAGTGGGGGATACGCTTGAAACGGATATTTCCGTCCGAATTTTCAAAGTGTGTTACAGAAAAAGCACTGTCTGCGTACTTACTGCAATAAAGGCTTCTGCGTGAGAGCAGGCTTGTAAGCTCGGTTATCGCAATGCCGTAAAGCTGATTTTTAAAAATATGGTCTATTCGCTGCTGTCTGTCGGGGATAACGGTTTCAAGGCCTTTTATAAGACGCTTTGCTATCTCACGAAGGAAAACTCCCGTTTTCACGGCGGGGTCGAGAAACTTTGTATCGGGAGATGAGAAAAGCTCCTGCGGGAGCATATCGAGCATTTTGTTTACTATCTCAGGAGGTGTGAAAACCTCATCGCTTGAGAGATTGGCAAGGCAGGACAGAACATCGGGGTTGTATACCTTTTCGTAAAGTCCGCTTAAAATTCCGGTTGAAATATTATCAGCCATTTTCCCATAACCTCCTGTAGTTGCATATATATTTCCGTAAAAAAGTACCCTCGCCTTCTGTGCTGTCGCTGAGGGTGAGCTGAGAAGCCTTTTCCTTATTGCCGTTTACCAGTTCGTCAAAGCTGTAATCGCTGCGCTGTATATTACTGCCGAAAACGAATGCCCACTCGGAAAAGACTATATCCTGTTCGGTATCGTTGCAGTTTTCGTCTACGCACTTAAGAGTAAGGGCGTTTCCGCAGACGATATTTCTTGACAGGATAAAGCGGACGGATTTTCTTGTATCATCGTTGCATTCTTTTTTGCAGACGGATCTGTATTGCTTGTCCCAGTGCTTAAACAGCCGTTCACGGCAGGTTTCGACATTATCCGCCATTATATCGACACCGTAAAGACTGCTTACCGCAAGGAGCGAGTATTTTTCATATTCAAGAGGACTGCGACCGTATTCAGACTTTACGACCGCAAGTTTTCTTGCAAGAATTTCGGTAAGGAAATTGCCCGTTCCGCAGGCGGGTTCAAGAAAACGGCTGTCGATACGCTCGGTTTCCTGTTTTACAAGGTCGCACATTGCCTTTACTTCACGCTCGGCGGTGAAAACCTCGCCGTGTTCGGTAACACGTTGTCTGGATTTTATTTGTTGTTGCACTTAATCACCCGTTTTGAGCAAATTTATCAATTAATTCTGAGTAAATTCGTTTTTATATCAAATATTATAGCATAATGATGCAAATTTATCAAGTTGCACCTGTTACAATTTGATTATAAATCAAATTTGAGGTGGATAAATGAACGATGCTTTTGATTTCGGCTTGATTCTGAAAAGACTCAGAAAAGAAAAAGGCTGGACGCAGGAAGAACTGGCAAATAAAATAAACAAGGAAAGCTCAATAATCAGCAGATATGAAAAAAATCTGCAAAGTCCTACTTTTGATACGGTAAGAGCGTTTTCGGCTTTATTCAACGTTTCTATGGACTATCTGTCGGGTATGGAACGTCAATCGAATATTTCTACTATAGGTCTTAACGAAAAGCAAAGAAATATAATAACACAGTTAATTGAGCAATTCCGTGAGCATAACGTAATAACAAGCAAACAGCTTACCGATAAGCAATCGTGTTTACTCGGTCAGATACTGGCGGAATTTCTGAAATAAACGCAAAGCACCGCCTGCACGGAAAATGTGCGGGCGGTGCTTGAAAATCGCATAAGAAAAAGCGGTCACGGGGCTGTATCTTTCCCTGTGACCGCTTGATTATTTAATTTATGTCTGCTCACGCTTTTTGAGTATCTTGCGGAAGGTAAGAGTGAAGATAACGGTACAGCAGATTGCCGAGGTAGCATCCGCTACGGATTCAGCGAGATATACACCCTCTACACCGAGAAAATTCGGCAGGATAAGGGCAAGAGGGATAAGCAGTATCACTTTACGCAAAAGGGCTATGAACAGTGAAATTTTAGCCTGACCGAGAGCAACGAACATATTCTGGCAGGTACGCTGAAGTCCGAATATGGTCATGCCGGTAAGGAAAAGGGGCATCATTCTGCCGACCGTTTTTATAAGTGCGGTGTCGTCTGTGAACATTCCTGCGACAAATTCGGGGAAGGTAATCATAAACAGGTTTGTCAGGGCGAAGAACGAGAACATAATTATCACGGAATATTTAAAGCAGAGGCGGACACGGTCTGTGTTGCCCTTGCCGTAATTGTAGCTGACTATCGGCACAAAGCCCTGTGCAAAGCCGCTCAGAGGCACGGCGGCAAACTGCATTGCGCTCTGCATTACCGTAAGGGTGCTGACGTATATATCGCCGTATGCGCTCAGCGAGCCGTTGAGAACGAAGCCGACAAGGCTTTCCGTACTTGCCATTATAAACGGGGCGATGCCAAGAGCAAACAGCGAGCCGATTATTTTTATATCAAGCTTAAGATATTTCGGCTTTATTTTCAAAGTCGCTTTGTCGGATACAAGAAAACCAACTATTATAAAGGCGCTTACCGCCTGCGATATTACCGTTGCGAGAGCGGCGCCCGTTACGCCCATACCGAACACATAGATAAAAAGCGGATCAAGGCCTATGTTGAGGATTGCGCCGATTATTACGGCTATCATTGAAATTCCGGGTCTGCCCTGTGCATTTATGAACGAATTAAGTCCGGTTGCAAACATTACGAACAGCGTGCCTGTAAGGTATACCGAGAGGTAGTCTGTGGCATAGCCGATAGTAGCGTCGCTTGCGCCGATAAGGCGGAGCAGGGGCTCCATAAAGATGTAGGTTATGCCCGATGTTACTACAGTAAACAGCACGAGCAGCGAAAAGCCGTTGCCGAGTATCCTGTGCGCTCTTTCACGGTCGCCCTTGCCGAGCGCTATTGAGGCGAGCGGTGCGCCGCCACCGCCGACTATCTGTGAAAATGCCGAGATAAGAATGATTATCGAGCTTGTAACACCGATACCTGCCAGCGCATCTGTGCCGATAAGCTCTATGTGTCCGATGAAGACCCTGTCAACTATGCTGTACAGCAGGTTTATAAGCTGTGCCGCAAAGCCCGGCAGTGCCATTTTAAGTATAAGAGGCAGCATCGAGGCTGTGCCGAGCCGTTCTTCGTATTTGTTATCCATTTAAAGTATCTCCGTGTTTTGTCTTTCTATTTATAGAGTATATCACTTAACAGAAGAAAAGTCAAAGGTGGTGGCTGAAAGCCACTGTAAATTCCGCCTTTGGAAATGTTTGAGGTTGTCTGAACGTGGCAAAACGGCGGGGTAATATGATACTGAGGGTTCATCGGTGGCTGTGAGCCGCTTCAAATTCCGCCGTTCTGGCAGTTGACGGTTGGGTGAATAAGACTTGAGAACAGAATCTCATACTTTTGTAGAATCGGCTGAAGTTTTGGGAAAAGCAGTTTGCACTATAAAAAACAAAAAGACAGCGCCACCTGGCACTGCCTTTAATGTTTATAGAATTATTGCAATTACGCCTGTTCGCTTGGGGCAAGGCCTGTTCTTTTCAGAGCCTTTGAAATTGCGAGAGCGGCAAAGTATGCGAGAACTACGCTTGCTATATCCTTTATAAGATAGGGAGCGGATACGAGCAGGAAGCTGGATAACAGATCCTTGCCTGCAACGAGAGCGTACTGTACAAATCCGCAGATATGGCAAGCGGCAACGCCTAAGATGCCCATTGCTATTCTAAGCGGTACACGGAACTTTTCGGGCATATTTCTGAATGCGATTCCGCTGATGGCCGCCATAGCGATAAAGCCGATTATAAATCCGCCCGTAGGACCTACTATTGAAGCAATTCCGCCCTTGAAGCCGCTGAATACGGGAACGCCTACCGCACCGAGCAGAACATAAACTACCGTTGAAACGGTTGCTCTTGCCGTGCAGAGATAGAAGCCGCAGAGGGCTATTGCAAAGGTCTGTAATGTAACCGGTACGCCGGAGGGCATCGGTATCGCTATCTGCGAAAGTACTGCCGTAATTGCCGCAAAGAGCGCACAAAGTACGATTGTTGTGATTTTCTGTCTGTTCATATTTTTTGTTTCCTTTCCATTTTGTCAAACGACTTTAACAGAATACCACCGACAGTTCCTCGTGTCAACTAAACCGCACAAATGGGTGACAATCGAGAACGGTCTGCGTTATAACTTAATAACCTGATTGTACAAAATAACTAAAAGTTATGTGGTAAATGTGTGAAAAATGCAAATTGATTTTTTGACGTGCAGAGGTTATAATTAGTTTAATTGAGAATGTTGTAAACTTTTAACAACACTCATAAGAACGAAACATATACAAATTGTTTGGAGGTAATTAAAATGAAGTTATTAAAGGTATTATCCGCAAGTGCGGTTGCAGCTGCAGTAGCATCTACATTAGTAGTAGCAGCAGGTGCCGAAAAGGCAGGTCTTGGTTTCCAGACAGCTAACTGGCTGTTCAGAAACAACCTTGAGCAGAGCAAGATTTATGTTTGCGACACAAACGCCGAAGAAGGTAGCGGCGAGGCTGTAGGTGATGAGTATTTTGCACGTCCCGGTTCATTTGAAGATGTAACGATCGACAAGGACGGTACATATACAGCTAAGCTGACAGGTATAGAGGGTAAGGATCTTGGTGACAATGTAGCTACAGGCTTCAATGTTCTTAAGCTCTACACAAACATCGTTGTTGAAGATCACCCTGATCTTGTTATCACACTTACAAGCATTAAGTTCTCAGGCACAGAAATGCTTTCTGCTCCCGTTTCATTCGACTATGTTGAAGGCAACGACATCGCTGACTTAGATACAACAAAGCCCGATGCAAACTGTGCTGATAATAAGGATGCAGTCGTAGCAGGCTTAGCAGGCGTTCCGATCATCAACTCATGGTCACCTGACGCAGAAATCCTTGATGACAAGGCAGGCAACTTTGCAAGTGATATTGAAGTTACATTTGATGTAACAGGCTATGATAAGGCTCCTGCTGATACAGATGCTCCTGCAGATACAGATGCTCCTGCAGATACAGATGCTCCCGCTACAGAAGCTCCTGCAACAACAGGCGATTCTACAAAGCCCAACACAAACACAGGTGTTGAAGGCGTTGCAGCAGTTGCAGGTGTTGCACTCCTCGCAGCAGGTGCAGTAGTAGTTGCTAAGAAGAGAAAGTAATCTTAAAAAGATTAACTGATAATGACAGCCCTCATTCGTGAGGGCTGTTTTAATATCACGACCGAAAGAGGAAATATGAAAAAATCTATAATCAGACGTGCGATAGCTGCGTTTATTGCGGCGGCTATGCTTGCAGGCTGTGCGGCGCAGGACAGCGGTGTATTATCGTCTGTCGGAAACAGCTCGGCGACCGAAAGTAATGTATCGTATGTTGAGGATACAAGCAGTGTTGATGAAAATTCCGAGGTTACTTCCGTTGACAGCTCAGTAACAGAGAGCGACACATCTTCCGATACCTCCGAACAGGAAGAAAGTAATACTTCAAAGCAGGAAAATACATCAAAGTCAGATAACACCGAGAAGCCTGCCGATACGACAAAAGTACAGGCAACTGCCGATACGAAAAATAACAGCCAGAGCAAGCCTGCTTCATCTGCAAGCAATTTCACTGTTCAGTGGAAGAAGTCGAGCAGCTGGGAAGAGGGCGGTAAGAAGTGCGGAGGTTATGAGATCGTTATAACCAATAACGGCGATACGGTGAACAGCTGGACGGCAAAGGTAACCGTCCCCGGCAACACAAAGCTGATGTCGCAGTGGAACGGAATATTCAGCATTTCGGGAAACACAATGACGGTCAAGAACGAGAGCTACAACGGAACTATAGAAAAGGGAAAGAGCGTTTCATTCGGTTTTAATTATTCGGCTGACGCTTATATCAATGAGGGTAAAGTGACTGTAAACGGAAGTACCGCAGGAACGAGTGCCGGAAATAACAGCAACAATAATAATAACAATAATAATACGTCAACGACCAAAAAGCCGGCGGCAACAGTTCCCAAGGCGCCGAGCGACCCTAAAGGCACTACACCGGTATCACAGCACGGTCAGCTTTCGGTAAAGAACGGACAGCTTGTCGATAAGAGCGGCAAGGGTTATCAGCTCAGAGGAATGAGTACGCACGGGCTTACATGGTTCCCCGAATTCGTAAATGAGAGTGCATTCAAAACGCTCCGTGACGACTGGAACACGAATGTTGTCCGTCTTGCAATGTATGTTGACGAGTGGGGCAACGGTCAGTGCTATATGGGCAACAAGAGCGGAAGCCTTGAACTGCTTGAAAAGGGTGTTGACATCTGCATCAAGCTGGATATGTATGTTATCATTGACTGGCACGTTCTTAATCCCGGTGACCCGTCCAAGTATACAAACGAAGCAAAGTCCTTCTTTGAAACGGTGTCAAAGAGATATGCAAAATATCCGAATGTGATTTATGAAATATGCAACGAGCCGAATGGCGGTGCATCGTGGAGCGGTAATATCAAGCCGTATGCGGAAAAGATAATACCCGTTATCCGCAAGAATGCGCCGAACTCGGTAATTATAGTAGGTACGCCGACATGGAGCCAGGAAATCGACAAGCCGCTTTCCGATCCGCTGAGCTACAAGAATGTAATGTATGCGTTCCACTTCTATGCGGCAACTCACGCAGGACTTCGTTCAAACGTAGAAAACTGCGTGGCGCAGGGACTGCCGGTATTCGTGTCGGAATTCGGTACTTGTGATGCATCGGGCGGAGGTGCGAACGACTTCAACGAAACGCAGAAGTGGCTTAGCTATTTTGACAAGCAAGGCATAAGCTACTGTAACTGGAGTATCTGCAACAAGGATGAAACCTGCTCGGTACTGCGGCCGGGAACATCGGCAAACGGGAACTGGAGCGAGAGCGATCTCACTGAAAACGGCAAATGGATACACGACTGGCTGAAGAAGCACTAAGCGGCGGGTCGCCGCTGACAATTCCGACTTTTTGAAATGAAGGCGGTTGGCTGGGCTTTGCGGGACGGTCGGGGTTTGACGGTAGCTGAAAACAAGCTATCGAAATACTTGTTTGTTTACTCCCGCCGTCAAACAATCGTGAATATACGGCAATCATATTTAAAGGCGGAAATGCGAGCCGAGGCACTCGGCTCCCGATCTTTTGAGAAGTTTGTGGTTTGCAGTATAGTCGGGAATGGACGATAGCCCGGAATAATCAGTAATAAAAAATCCGTGTCAGGCGACACGGATTTTTTCTGTTATAGCTGTTTTAATATGTGCAAGACCGTTTGCGATAAGGCACTGTCCGGGGTAATAGAGGGCAAGGCAGAAATTCGAGAACGGGAAATCTATTTTTGAGAAGTACGCCATCAGAAGCATTATATCGGATATAAGGAACAGCACGCTGCCGAGCGCAAGTATAAGGTTGAATCTGTTCTTTATGCGGATAAAGTTCATTATTGCTTTGCCTGTCATAATGCAGATTATAACTGCGTATGAAATGCCGATGATTTTCATAAGCGACGAGCCGAAGTCAAGAAGCGGTGAGAACATCATAAACAGCACTATGGGGATAAATATTATAATTGCAGGGATAAAGTCGGTCGGACGGGGCTTTTGCATCAGCGAATATGCTATGAAATAACAGATATGACCTAATGCGAAAATCGCCGCTCCTGCGATGAAATTTAAGTTTATCGCTATATCTGCGCTCATTGCGAAGAATACGCCGACGGTCAGTATTACTGACGGCAGTTTCTTATCGGGGAAGTATTTCAGGGCGTATATCAGGTTTACTGCGGCGGCAAGCATAAAGAAAACGCTTGCGGTGATTTTTATCGGGTAGAGATGAGTAATTATCAGAGCTGTATCGCAAGCAAGCGATAAGCCGAGAAGAATAATGTTGAGCGGTAAAACGAGTTTTTTCATATATTTGTTACCTCAGTCTGTATTCAGTTCGATATTGATTTTTCTTGTGTATCGGGATAGCGGATATTCTCCGTCGTGGGATTCTCCGAAAAAGTAAGCGGACATATTTCCCGCCTGCGTAACTCTTGTAACTCCTGCACAGAGCAACAGGTCGGTAAGCTCTGCTCTGTCAGTCTTGTCGCAGATAAGCCCTGCGGTCTGCAAAAAGCCTTTTGCATTTCTCAGTGTACGCATTATGTCCTTTCTCGGAAGCCTTTTTACAAGCACATTGCACATCATAGGCGACAGTTCAAGTTCAAAGTCGTCTTTTATGATAAGGCTGCAATTCTTACCGTAAAATACGTCGGGAGAAATTTGCCGTATCCCGATTGCCTGTTCAAGACGGGCGGAGTAGCTTATGAGCGTATCTCTCGCCCGTGTGCCTATAGAGGTATTCCTGTGTTTTCCGACTGCCGCTTCGAGATACGGAAGGAACATTTCGCAAAATAGGGTAAGCTCGGTTTTATCATCGGTGTCGATAAACACGGTCTGGCAGGAACTGCAGAGCAGTTGCTTTGTAGAGGCTATATGCCTGGCAAGAGCCGAAAATTCATCTGTATGGTTTGCGTAATCGGAAATGTAGCAGAAGCCGAGCTTGTGTCCCCATTCAATCAGCTTAACTCCCGGCGGAGCAAGTGAACGCACTGCTTTTACGGCTTCAGTACCGCCCCATACCACTATGCCGTCGGAAAAGCCTGCAAGCGTCTGGATGGTACGCACATCGCTTGACGGGGTATCAAAGACATATATGTAGCGTGACAGCAAAGGCTCATATTTGCAAAGCCGCTTTATTATGCGGATCGACAAGCCCTTATCGGCGGACGGAAGCTTCAGTATATTGATATTGCCTGCAAGAAGTCCTTCTGCAACGCTCATCACGGGTAAGCCGTCGGCATTTCCTGCGGCTATGTGGAACAGAACGCCGAGAGGTTTTGTCTGAATTTTTATTTTCGGAGTGATGCCGTTTGGAGAACCGATAAAGCCGTCTGAATCTCCAAGCTCGGTTTTCAGTCTGTATTCAAGATTTTCACGGCTGAGGCAGGCAAGTATAAGCTGTTTATAGTAACTTACATTTTCAATGTCAAGCGCTGAGAGCATATCGTCAAAAGCACCGTTTTCTATATCCGTGCTGATTTTTTCGGCGGCAAGCATGACCTGCTTAGCAGAAAGCCGACAGTTTCCGAGAGTGTCGCATATTCTGTCTTCAAAACGGGCTAACAGCTTGTCGCACATATCGTTTTCGTATATTTCGCCATCAAAGAAAATCATACGTTCACACCCTTTATTATCTCTTCTGCGCCTGCCGCACAGGTCTTTATATCCTCCGGCGCAACTCTGCCGACAATTTCAAGAAACGGCGTTTTCAGTCCGCAGGAACATTCGCTTCCGTTATGAAGTATGCCGAGGTCATCTGTCATTACGGAAAGCACCGGGGTAGCTTTAACCATAGGAGTTATCAGGTTTACAAGTCCTGTCTTGCCGTTTTCAAGCGGTTTTAACGTATCGACATCTCTGATTATAACTCTGCTGTAAGCGGGAACGTGGAAGTGATGTTCCTTGCAGTCGCAGTATAAAATCGGATGCTCTACCGCTCCGAAAAATTCGATAATATCGTTTTCCTTTATGCCGAGTACCTTTTCGGCAAGGCTGTAAAAGGAATTTTTGTCGGCTTGCTCGGCATAGAACTGTTTCCAGCCGCCGCCGAGCATTATGCGTGAGCCTTTCGGCATTTTAAGATAAATTTTACGCTCGTCCATTATTCTCAGCAGAAAATAAGTATAAGCCGGAAACCCCATGAATCTTGTCGGGAAACGTGAACGTGAATGCCTGATAATAAGATCTATAATCCTGTCAAAGTCGGGGGAATAGCCGCCCTTTTTATATGTCAGGATATAATTGCGGCTCAGTGCAGGAGTGAAGAATGTTGCACCGAAAGCCGTCTTTGTTACGGCGGTCTTGTTTCCTCTGTGGTGCTTGTAACCCATAATGATATAGTGGCACGGAACGGGAGAAAACAGATTTCTCAGCTTTGATACACGCATAACCATTTTAAGTCCGCAGAGAAGGCCGCCCGTGTCAAAGGCTATCGTGCTTTTCCTGCCGCTTGTGCCGGAGGAAGTCGCTTTTATAAGCGGAATACAGCCTTTATTGAAAATCTGCTTTTTCTTGAACAGCAATGTGGGTATCACGGGAAGTCCGGACGCATCCGAGGGAGAGGATATACCGAGATTTTCGCATATTCTGCGGTAATCATCGCAATGGGAAACGCAGTAGGAGAAATTTTCTTTTACGGCTTTGGTGAACAGTTCGTCGGAACTATCGGAATACGGGTCTTTTACCCAAAAGAGCAATCGTCTGTATTTCATCGGTCTTCCTCCGCTGTTTAAATACTTAATATAGTAAAATGATAACATAAATAGCACGGCGTGTCAATAAACGGTAAAACAAATGCGTTTTACTTAATTACCGTGTAACCTGTTACATCGACTTGCTGATAATTTCGTGTGAAAACGGCGTAAAATTATCGGAAATCTGTAGACAATGACGATTATTTGTGATACAATAATAATAAGACCCGTTGCAGAGGTTTTTGTTTTGCGAATACAAGTAAACGATTACTCAAAACGTAAGCGGTACATAACAAAAAATGCGGCGGTATTATGACAGATTTATAAAGCAGAGAATAAACTGCACAGAAAGGAATTTTTGCTATGAAGAACATACCCGATGTAAAGCTCGGAATTGCGGCTGTAAGCCGTGACTGTTTCCCCATGAGCCTTTCAGCTTCAAGATGTGAGGCTGTTGTAAAGGCATGTAAGGAGATCGGTGTTGACGTATTTAAATGTCCCACCACTATCGAAAGCGAAACACATATGATGCAGGCTCTTGAGGAGCTTAAGGGCGCAGGCTGCAATGCACTGGTTGTATACCTCGGAAACTTCGGTCCCGAGTCGGCTGAAACACTGCTTGCAAAGTATTTTGACGGTCCTGTAATGTTCGTTGCTGCGGCAGAGGAAACACAGGATAACTTAGTAGGCGGCAGAGGCGACGCTTACTGCGGCGTACTGAATGCAAGCTACAACTTAGCACTCAGAAACATCAAGGCATACATACCCGAATACCCTGTAGGAACAGCTACAGAGGTTGCAGATATGATAAAGGAATTTATCCCTGTTGCAAGAGCAGTTATCGGTCTTAACAACTTAAAGGTTATCTCATTCGGTCCTCGTCCTCAGGACTTCCTCGCTTGTAACGCTCCTATAAAGCAGCTTTACAACCTTGGCGTTGAGATTGAAGAGAACTCGGAGCTTGACCTTTATGCCGCATTCAACGAGCATAAGAATGACGCAAGAATCCCCGAAGTTGTTGCAGATATGGAAAAGGAGCTTGGTGACGGCAACAAGATGCCCGGTATCCTGCCCAGACTTGCACAGCTTGAGATCACACTGCTTGACTGGATGGAAGCACATAAGGGAAGCAGAAAGTACGTTGTATTCGCCAACAAGTGCTGGCCCTCATTCCAGACACAGTTCGGCTGTGTTCCCTGCTATGTAAACTCAAGACTTACAGCAAGAGGAATCCCCGTAGCGTGCGAGGTTGATATTTACGGTGCAATCAGCGAATATATCGGCGCTTGCATTTCAGAAGACGCAGTTACACTGCTTGACATCAACAACTCTGTTCCTGCAGATATGTATGTTGAATCCATCAAGGACAAGTACAACTACACGATCAAGGATACATTCATGGGCTTCCACTGCGGTAACACAGCTTCGTGCAAGCTGACAAGCAAGACTATGAAGTATCAGCTCATCATGCACAGAGGTCTTGAGCCTGATAAGGAGCCTGATATCACAAGAGGTACACTTGAGGGCGATATCGTTCCCGGTGATATCACATTCTTCCGTTTACAGAGCACAGCTGACGCTAAGCTGAGAGCTTATGTTGCCCAGGGTGAAGTTCTCCCTGTTGCTACACGTTCATTCGGCGCTATCGGCGTATTTGCTATCCCCGAAATGGGCAGATTCTACCGCAACGTTCTTATCAAGAAGAACTATCCTCACCACGGTGCAGTAGCATTCGGTCACTACGGCAAGGCTATCTTCGATACACTGAAGTATCTCGGCGTTGAGGATCTTGAATTCAACCGTCCCGCAGGTATGCTGTATGACGGTGAGAATCCTTACGCTAAGTATTGATTGTATCATATTAGCGTTACGGACGCTTGACAAATAATCGTTAAACGTGTATAATATAGTTAGACACGAAAGTTATTGCCTGACTGCATTTCACGCATAAAGGCGAAAGCCCTGAGAGCTGCAACTCTCAGGGCTTTCTTTTTGGGTTACTTGTCGGACTTGAATCTGTCTAACCACTTGCTTATGTAATTTGCAACTACACTTGCCATAACAGATAATACGAAAGTTATTAAATCCACTGCATTTCACCTCCTTCCTTGCGGAAGAAGCCGACAATGGAAAAAGTATATCATATTCGAACATATTCTGTCAATTACTGATATTTTTGCATTAGCAATTTATTTTTGCGAATATACTATCATTAATATCCGCCGGTAACGGAGGTAAAGTAAAGTTCGAACCGATAGAACGGCGAATTTGAAGCGGCTCACAGCCGCCCGCCGTCAACGCAACCTACGCATATTGCCAATATTGAGAAAGGCGAATTGTCAGCGGCGACCCGCCGCACTTGCAAAAACGGGGGATTTGTGGTACAATAAAACTACTTATTGACTAAAGTTTCGCTGTACAGGGGAGTACGGCGGTTGAAAGGATAAAGCTGATGGCAAAGAAAAATTATGACGATAACAGTCTTAAACAGCTGAAAGGACCCGATCAGGTACGACTGCGCCCCGGCGTTATATTCGGCTCGGACGGGCTTGACGGCTGTTGTCACTCCGTGTTCGAGATACTTTCAAACTCGATAGACGAGGCGAGAGAGGGCTTCGGAAAGAAGATAATCGTTACACGCTTCCTTGATAAAAGCATTGAAGTGCAGGACTACGGCAGAGGTATACCGATAGACTTCAATAAAAACGAGGAAAAGTACAACTGGGAGCTTGCCTTCTGCACACTGTACGCAGGCGGTAAGTACGACAATAACAGCGGTGATAACTACTCATACTCGCTCGGTCTTAACGGTCTTGGCCTTTGCTCGACGCAGTTTGCGGCTGAGTATATGGAGGTCGAGAGCAATAACGGAACGCGGATATACGACCTGAGATTCGAAAAGGGATACAACGTTGAAAAGGAAGAAAGAGGCTTCCGCCGTCACCAGTCGGACGGAACAACGGGTACAAAAATCAAGTGGAAGCCGGACCTTGATGTATTTACGGATATTGACGTACCGTTTGAATATTTTGACGATGTTCTGCGCAGACAGGCGGTAGTAAATGACGGGCTGACCTTTGTGCTGAGAAACGAAGTGCGTGACGAGGAAACAGGCGAAACACGCTTTGAAGAGCATATCTACTGCTATGAAAACGGTATCAGCGACTATCTGAAAGAAATCGTAGGCGATACCGCACTCACGACCGAGCAGGTATGGAGCGCACAGCGTACAGGTAAGGACAGAGAGGACAAGCCGGAATACAAGGTAAAGATGAAGGTCGCTTTTGTATTCTCAAACAAAGTACAGCTTATACAGCACTATCATAATTCAAGCTGGCTTGAGCACGGTGGAAGTCCCGACAAGGCTATGCAGGCGGCATTCACAAATCAGATAGACGGCTGGCTGAAAGCCAACAGCAAGTACAACAAGACCGAGGGCAAGATAAAATTTACCGATATTGCCGACTGCCTCGTGTTTATATCTTCTAACTTCTCAACGCAGACAAGCTATGAGAATCAGACGAAAAAGAGCATAACCAATAAATTTATACAGGAGGCTATGACCGACTGGCTGAAGCATCAGCTTGAAGTGTACTTCCTTGAAAATCCGGATGAAGCGGTCAAGATATGCGAGCAGGTGCTGATAAACAAGCGTGCCCGTGAAAATGCCGCAAAGGCAAGAGATACAATAAAGAAACAGCTTTCTGGCAAGATAGACCTTGCGAACAGGATACCTAAGTTCGTTGATTGCAGGAGTAAGGACACGGCAAGACGTGAGCTTTATATAGTGGAGGGTGACTCGGCTTTAGGTGCTGTAAAGCAGGCGAGGGACGCAGACTATCAGGCGGTAATGCCTGTGAGAGGTAAGACGCTCAACTGCCTTAAGGCAAGCTATGACAAGATATTCAAGAGCGAAATCATCACGAACCTTATGAAGATACTCGGCTGTGGTGTTGAGGTAAAGGCAAAGGCGAACAAAGACCTTTCGACTTTTGATTTAAATAATCTCAGGTGGGAAAAGATAATAATCTGTACCGATGCGGACTATGACGGATACCAGATAAGAACGCTTATTCTTACTATGCTGTACAGACTTGTTCCGACCGTAATAGAAAAGGGCTTTGTGTATATCGCAGAGTCGCCGCTTTATGAGATAAACAGCAAGGATATGACCTACTTTGCCTATACAGAAGCGGAAAAACAGAGGATACTTGCCGATATAGGCGAGCAGAAGTATAAGATACAGCGTTCAAAGGGTCTTGGTGAGAACGAACCGGAAATGATGTCGCTTACCACTATGAACCCCGAAACAAGACGGCTTATAAGAGTAATGCCGGAGGACGCACAGAAAACTCAGGAGATATTCGAGCTGCTGCTTGGCGATAACCTTGACGGAAGAAAGGACTATATCCGTGACTACGGCTATAAGTACCTTGACGATATAGATGTATCTTAAGCGGAGGATATATGGAAATTAACAGGATAGAGGTAATATCTGCCGTAGTGTCGGAGATGATAGCGACACTGCCCGAGGAAAGACGGCAGAAGGCGTACATTCATCTTTTCGGCACGGCACAGACGGCAGGGCTTATCGCACTGCGCAGAGGTGTGAACGCAGAGCTTGCACAGATAAGCGGACTGCTCCACGACTACCGTAAATATCTGACGGGCATTGACGAAAAGCACGCAGAAGAAAGCGCTGACGCTGTAATGCCGATACTGGCAAAGACGGGGCTTTTCAGCGTGTGCGAGATAGGCAATATCACAAGAGCGATAGCGAACCACAGCGACAAGGAAAATGTCGGGCTTCCGCTTGATGAGGTGCTGAAAGACGCAGATATTCTGCAACACGTTTTACAGAATACAACGCTCCCCATAAGAGATAAATACGAGAAACGCTTTGAAAAGCTGAAAAAAGAGTTTTCGCTCTGAGCAGGGTATAAAGCTAAAAAGAGGTATAGATTTTGAGAAAAGGAAAGAACGAAAAGAGCGAGAAGAAGGTCGCTCCGAATAAAAGCGCTTATATAGAGGGTGCAGGCATTGTCGAAAATCAGCCGATAACCGATACGCTGACCGAAAACTATATGCCGTATGCAATGAGCGTTATAGTTTCCCGTGCGCTCCCCGAAATTGACGGTTTCAAGCCGTCGCACAGAAAACTGCTGTATACGATGTACAAGATGGGTCTGCTTACGGGGGCAAGAACGAAGTCGGCGAACATTGTCGGACAGACAATGAAATTAAATCCGCACGGCGATATGGCAATATACGAAACGATGGTAAGACTTGCAAGGGGCAACGAGGCGCTTCTGCACCCGTATGTTGACAGCAAGGGTAACTTCGGCAAGGCATATTCGAGAGATATGTCGTTTGCGGCATCACGATATACAGAGGCAAAGCTTGACCCTATCTGCGCAGAAATATTTGCGGATATTGACCGTGATATAGTTGACTTTGTGCCGAACTACGATAACTCAATGACGGAGCCTGTACTGCTCCCCACAAGATTCCCTGCGGTACTGGTAAACAATAACGTCGGTATCGCCGTATCTATGGCGAGCAATATCTGCTCCTTCAATCTGTCGGAGGTATGTGAAACAGCCGCCGCACTTATGAAAAACCCCGAACACGATATTGTATCCACGCTTAAAGGACCCGATTTCCCCGGCGGCGGGTTTATATTACAGGATGAGAACGAGCTGCGCCGTATATATGCCACCGGACGTGGAAGCGTAAAGGTGCGCAGTAAGTATATCTATGACAAAGCGGCAAACTGTATCGAAGTGACCGAGATTCCGCCTACAACAACTATCGAGGCTATAATAGACAAGATAGTTGAGCAGGTAAAGCTGGGCAAGCTGAAAGAAATCTCCGATGTGCGTGACGAGTCGGACTTATCGGGTCTTAAGATAACTATTGATTTAAAGCGTGGGCAGGACAGCGAGGCGGTAATGAAAAAGCTGTTCAGGATAACTCCTTTACAGGACGTTTTCTCCTGCAACTTCAACATTCTTGTAGGCGGTATGCCGAAGGTCATGGGCGTTGCCGAGATTCTTGAGCAGTGGACGGATTTCAGAATTACCTGCGTAAAGAGAAAGACAAAGTTTGAGCTTGCAAGAAAGAAAGAAAAACTCCATCTGCTGACAGGTCTTAAGAAGATACTGCTTGATATAGACAAGGCTATAAAGATAATCCGTGAAACAGAGGATGACGCAGAGGTCGTACCGAACCTTATGATAGGCTTCGGCATAGACGAAACGCAGGCTGAATATGTTGCGGATATAAAACTGAGAAATATCAACAAGGGTTATATCTTGAAGCGCATCGAGGAAATAGACAGCCTTAAGGAAGAAATAGCCGATATGGAGGATATTCTTTCTTCGGAACGCAGAGTAAAGCAGATAATCATATCGGAGCTTGGTGATATAGCGAAGAAATACGGCAAGCCCAGAAAGACAATGTTTATCTACGGCACTGAGGACGAGGAGAACGAGGCGGAGGAGGAGATACCCGATTATCCCGTTAATCTGTTCTTCACCCGTGAGGGATATTTCAAGAAGATCACTCCTCAGTCGCTGAGAATGAGCGGCGAACAGAAGCTCAAGGAAAACGATGAGATAATCGAAACCTATGACGGCAGTAACCGTGCGGAGCTGTTGTTCTTCACCGATAAATTCCAGGTATATAAGGCAAGAGCCTGCGACTTTGAGGACGGAAAGGCAAGCGTGATGGGCGACTATCTGCCCGTAAAGCTGGAGCTTGACCCGGACGAGAGGATAATAAAGATGATAGCCGCAGAGGACTACAGCGGAACGCTTGTAATGTTCTTTGAAAACGGTAAATGTGCAAAAGTGCCTATGGCTTCGTTTGAAACAAAGACAAGGCGTAAAAAGCTGGCGAACGCATATAATGACGGCTCGCCGCTCGTATCTATGACGCTTATTGACGGCGACTGCGAGTTTATGCTAAGCTCGGACGCAGGCAAGGTCATGATTTTCAACACCGTGCTTATCCTGCCCAAAGCGGCAAGGGATACGCAGGGCGTGCAGGTAATGAGGCTTACCAGAGCGAAGCTCAGATCTGCGGTTAAATACAAGGACGGTATGATAAAGGACGCAGACAGCTACAGGACAAAGACCGTGCCTGTTGCGGGAACGCTGTACGACGAGGACGTTGACCAGCTGAAATTTGTGTAAATCCGTAAGCGGCGGTCGGTGTAAAATATTCTTTAAACCTTGAAATTCACCCGCCACTGTGCTATACTTAAATTACGTCTTTACAATGACGTGAGAGGTTATAATTCAGGCTGTCAGCCACAGTAAAAAGAGGTAGAAAAAATGCTCAGCGATATTGAAATTGCCCAGAACGCAAAAATGCTAAAAATAAAGGATATAGCAAAGGAACTCGGAATTGACGAGGAGGAGCTTATACCCTACGGTCACTACAAGGCGAAGATCTCACAGGAATGTATAGACCGTCTTGAAAGCAAAGAGGACGGCAAGCTGATACTTGTTACGGCTATAAACCCCACTCCTGCAGGAGAGGGCAAGACAACTACTTCCGTAGGTCTTGCGGAGGGTATGTACAAGATAGGCAAAAAGGCTGTACTTGCACTGCGTGAGCCTTCACTGGGTCCCGTCTTTGGTATAAAGGGCGGTGCGGCAGGCGGAGGGTATGCGCAGGTAGTGCCTATGGAGGATATAAATCTTCACTTCACGGGGGATATGCACGCAATCACTTCCGCAAACAATCTGCTTTGCGCACTTATAGATAACCACATTCAGCAGGGAAACGTACTCGGAATAGACCCCAGACGCATACAGATAAAGCGTTGTCTTGATATGAACGACAGAGCGCTGAGAAACTGCATAATCGGTCTTGGCGGCAAGGTGAACGGCGTTCCGAGAGAGGATCACTTCCAGATAACCGTTGCAAGCGAGATAATGGCGATACTGTGTCTTGCGGACGATCTTGTCGATCTTAAGGCAAGGCTCAGCAGAATTCTTGTTGCGTATACTTATGACGGAAAGCCCGTATTCGCTTCTGATGTTGAGGCGGTAGGCGCAATGACAGCACTCTTAAAGGATGCTATCAACCCCAACCTCGTGCAGACGCTCGAAAATACTCCCGCTATCATTCACGGCGGCCCATTTGCAAACATTGCTCACGGCTGTAACAGCGTAAGAGCAACTAAGCTTGCGTTAAAGCTTGGCGACTATGCCATAACCGAGGCAGGCTTCGGCAGTGATCTCGGTGCGGAGAAGTTCTTTGACATAAAGTGCCGTTACGCAGGACTTAAGCCCTCGTGTACGGTCATAGTAGCTACTATCCGTGCTTTGAAATACAACGGCGGTGTTCCGAAAACCGAGCTTACCGCTGAAAACACAGAGGCTCTTAGAAAGGGCATCGTAAACCTCGGCGCACATATTGAGAATATGCGTAAATACGGCGTGCCTGCAGTTGTTGCGATAAACCACTTCTATACCGATACAGAGGCTGAAATAGCTATTGTCCGTGAATACTGCGAGAAGATGGGCGCAAAGGTTGCGTTCTCAGATGTATTCTTAAAGGGCGGAGAAGGCGGTATCGAGCTTGCAAACGCTGTTATAGATACAATAAACGAAAACGAGGGCAAGACGAATTTTGCTCCTATATATGATGAGAAGCTGACCATAAAGGAAAAGCTAAGTATAATCGCCAAGGAAATCTACCGTGCGGACGGCGTAAGCTATACAACGGGTGCGGAAAAGGCAATAAAGGAAATTGAAGCTATCGGCTTTGACAAGTTGCCTGTATGCGTTGCAAAGACGCAGTATTCCTTATCGGACGACCCGACAAAGCTCGGTTGCCCGAAGGACTTCACGATAACCGTCCGTGATGTAAAGCTGTCGGCAGGTGCAGGATTTGTTGTCGCACTCACGGGTGATATTATGACAATGCCCGGACTGCCCAAGGTTCCTGCCGCAAACAAGATTGATGTAAGCGCAGACGGCGAGATAAGCGGTCTGTTCTGATGGAACGGTTTATTTCAGATTCGCCCGAAGAAACGGTTGAAATCGGCAAAAAGATAGCCTCTTATCTGAAAGCCGGCGACTGTGTGCTTTATACCGGTGAAATGGGCGCAGGAAAAACGCACTTAACAAAGGGTATAGCGGAATATTTCGGCAGTACGGACGATGTTACAAGTCCGACCTTCGCTCTTGTGAACGAATATGAGGGCGATGTGCCGATATTCCACTTTGACCTTTTCAGAATAAACACGCTCGACGATCTGTACGCTATCGGATTTTTCGACTACCTCGACCGAGGCGGAATAATGTGTATAGAGTGGAGCGAGAACATACCTGAGCTTGCCTCGTATCTTGACGGCAGGTGCGGTGTGAATATCACTAAAACAGGGGATAATTCAAGAGTAATTGAATATATTCCGCAGGAGGAACTATGCTGATACTCGGTATCGACACTGCCGCCGCTCCTTGCTGTGCCGCCATGTACGATACGGAAAAGGGGCAGATACTCGGCAGTACGGTGATAAACAACAAGCTGACGCACAGCGTGACGCTTATGCCTGTCGTAAGGGATCTTGTCAGAAATGCGGAGCTTTCTATGGAGGATATAGGGCTTTTCGCAGTGGCGAACGGTCCGGGCTCTTTCACGGGACTCCGTATAGGCATATCGGCGGTAAAAGGGCTTGCCTTTGCATTGTCTAAGCCTTGTGCGGCAGTTTCGACGCTTGAGGCAATGGCGTATAATGTTACCGCTTATGACTGTGTTGTATGCGCCGCAATGGACGCAAGGTGCAATCAGGTTTATGTTGCACTGTTTCGCATTGAGGACGGCAAGGTTGAAAGGCTGACCGAAGAGGAATGCCTGAAAACAGACGAGGCGGCAAGAATGCTGTCGGAATATGACGATAATATAATGCTTGTCGGCGACGGCGCATTTATAATGAAAAAAGCAACGGATAACGAGGGATTGGAAAATGTGAAGATTGCCCCCGATCCGTTAAGATACCAGACGGGCTACGGTGTATGCCTTGCGGCTGTAAACGCACCGCAGTTAACGCCCGAACAGCTTATGCCGATGTATCTTAAGCTGCCGCAGGCTCAGCGTGAGCTTATGGCAAAGAATGCTGAGGCATATAAAGAAAGGAAAGAATAAAAATGCTGGCAATAGGTAGCGACCACGCAGGATATGAGCTGAAGTGCGAGGTTAAGAAGTTCCTTGATGAGCTGGGAGTCGAATATATCGACTGCGGCTGTAACGGAGAGAGAGCGGATTACCCTGACATTGCAGAAAAGACCTGCGAGAAAATCAAAAGCGGAGAGTGCGACAAGGGCATTCTGATATGCGGTACGGGTATAGGCATCAGCATATCGGCAAACAAGATAAAGGGTATCCGTGCGGCTTTGTGCCAGGATTATTATACGGCAAAGTACACACGCCTTCACAATGACGCAAACGTTCTGTGCATGGGCGGCAGAGTTATAGGAGCGGGTACGGCTGAAGAAATAGTAAGAGTATTCCTGTCAACCGAGTTCGAGGGCGGAAGACACGCAGCCCGTGTTGACAAGATGATGGCGCTTGAAAATAAGTAAGTAATCAAAGTCTGCGGATTTTTCCCTATGAAAATCACGGCAGGGCTATAAAAAACTAATCCAACAATACATAGGGAGAAAAGAGAATGTTATGGCAAACGAGAAACTTCACATCTGTGACCACCCCCTTGTACAGCACAAGGTATCTCTTTTAAGAGATAAGAACACGGGCGCAAAGGAATTCAGAGAGCTTGTAAGCGAAATTTCAATGCTTATGTGCTATGAGGCAACGAGAGATCTTCCTCTTAAGAAGGTACAGATCCAGACTCCCGTAGCTATCGCAGAGTCAAATGTTATCTCAGGCAGAAAGCTCGCATTTGTACCTATCCTCCGTGCAGGTCTTGGTATGACCGAAGGCGTTATGGCACTTGTTCCTGCCGCAAAGATAGGTCATATCGGTATATTCAGAGGAAAGGGCGGATCTGACAAAACGGTCGCAAACGAGTATTACTGCAAGCTCCCGTTTGATATAAACGAGCGTGACGTAATAGTTACCGATATTATGCTCGCTACAGGCACATCGGCTGTACACGCTATACGCAAGATCAAGGAAGCCGGCGCACATTCTATAAAGTTTATGTGCATTATCGCCGCTCCCGAGGGCATAGCCGCTATACACAAGGAATTCCCCGATGTAGAGATCTACTGCGGTGCGCTTGACGACGGTCTTAATGAGGATCTGTATATCACTCCCGGTGTCGGTGACGCAGGCGACAGACTGTTCGGCACTAAGTAAGCGGGCGGCGGGTGCGACCCGTGGCAAATTCGCCGTGTGGCTGAAAGCCACTGTAAATTTGCCGTGCGGCTGTGAGCCGCTTCAAATTCGCCGTTCTGATTGTTGCCGATAGGCGACAGTTGCGTTACCGGCGGGCGGCACACTTTAATTTTACATTGAAATTTTATATCAAGGTCCGTTGCCTGAAAAGGCGCGGACTTTTTGTTTAATGAATAATGAATGATGAATAATGAATAATTGTGGTTGCGCCTACCTGCGGTCGTTTGTGGTCGCTACGTCCTTGCATTGACAGCCATTTGTGCCGTTGCATCGTGCAACGGCTTTATGTGGCTGTCTTTATGCGTCCATGCATTGACAGCCATTTGTGCCGTTGCATCGTGCAACGGCTTTGTGTGGCTGTCTTTATGCGTCCATGCATAGCGACTTTGTGCGACCGCTGTGAAGCATCCTTGCTTCAGGCGCGAATTTGAATTTTTGGTAGTGCGGGGCGAGGGTAGTGCGGGGTTGGCGGTGTTTGCGGAAGTGGAGATAATCGGGGCGGCGATCCCTCAGTCTTGACGGCAGATAGGGTTTGCGAGATTTGGACGTTGCGTGTGTCACGAATAATAGTAGTATTTGAAACAAGCGAGCCTTGCCGCAAGCCAGCTCCCTTTGGCAAGGGACGGGCAAGGATGCCCGATGTTGAACGCCCAAAGGCTTTGCACGGACGCAAAGCCAACAGAGCGTTCATAAGCCAAGAATTAGTGCTTGGCGGCGCGTGTTGTTTCTTTTTTGAATGCGAGCCGTGGAAAGAGCCTAAAATTGTTAAGCCTTATGCAGAAACATTGCCGCATTGTCATTGGCGTGTGCAGGACTTAATAAATTCAATGACAGGTGCAGGGTTATCTGTAAGGGAAATGGAAGAATTGTAGGCAGAAAACGCTTCATTCTGGTTTTCATACGAGGAACTAATCAAACAGACCTCGGAAAATCTTGATAAAGTAAACAACTGGGAATACAATCCTATGGCGGCGTTACCTGCTTGGATTTCCATTGTTGCTCAAAAATAAAATAATTGCGTTATAAAATATACAACAGCCGCATTCAGATTTTCCGAATGCGGTTGTAATTTTACATTGAAATTTTCCGAAATCCGCGGTATAATAATCCCATAAAGCAATCAAAGGAGAACAGCCTATGCTTATAAACAATAACGAGTATCTTGATATTGTCGAAACAATTAAGCTTGAAATAAAAAGCGCACAATACAAAGCCGCTGTAAGCGTAAACAGAGAGCTGATTATGTTATATTACAACATCGGCAAGATTATCAATGAGCATAAGACTTGGGGAAATAAATTTATCGAAAACCTTGCCGCCGATATCCGCATATCGTTCCCCGGCACAAAGGGCTATTCCATAAGAAATCTGAAGTATATGGCTAAATTTGCGGCTGAATATCCCGACGAGCAATTTGTGCAGACAGTGTCTGCACAAATTCCGTGGTCACACAACTGCGCTATTTTAGATAAGGTTAAAGAGTTTTCAAAACGTGAATGGTATATCAGAAAAACCTGTGAAAACGGTTGGTCGCACAGCGTACTTATTCATCAGATAGAAAGCGGCTTGTACGAGCGACAGGCAACGGCAGAGAAAATTTCAAATTTTGAAAGCCGCCTTGCCGCTCCACAAAGCGAGCTTGCTGTTCAAACGATGAAAGACCCGTATGTGTTTGATTTTATTCCGTTCAAAGAGGATATGGTTGAAAGGGATATTGAGGAGGCTCTTGTCAAGGACGTTACAAAGTTGCTGCTTGAGCTTGGAACAGGCTTTGCCTTTCTCGGAAATCAGTACCGTCTGAACGTAGGCGGAGATGATTTTTACATTGATTTGCTGTTCTACAACCTCAATCTTCGCTGTTATGTAGTCATAGAATTAAAGACAGGTGAATTCAAGCCCGAATTTGCAGGTCAGCTTAATTTCTATCTTTCGGCTGTTGACGGAATACTGAAGCGTGATGAGGATAACCCCTCTATCGGCTTGCTCCTTTGTAAGAGTAAAAATAATCTTGTTGCGGAGTATGCTCTCAAGGATATGTCAAAGCCTATGGGCGTCAGCGAATATACCATAACAAAGAGCCTGCCCAAAGAGCTGGAAAAGCAGCTGCCGTCTGTTGAGAATATTGAAAGCAGGATTAAGAAATAAGATTTACAGCCGCAGACGGATTTGCCGAATGCGTCGTATGATGCACAAAATTTGCTATGAAAGGATTTAAAAATGTATTTATACCACTATTATGAAAGTACAGGCTTGCCGTTTGCAAATTTATCTGATTTATCGGTAAATGAAGCGAATGCTGTACTGAATAAAATAAAAAAAGATAAGCCCAATTCTCAGCACGCACAAAGACACGAAAAATATGTTGAATACAGAAGAAACTGCGAAAGCATACTTCGCAGCAGATTTATTGAAAAAGGCGGTGTTATCAAAAAAAATAATCCTTATTATATGACTATTGAACATAGTCCTTGGTTAAGCACTTGGTTTGAGAATTCCGCATTCATCAAAATTCCTATTGAAGAATTTGATATAAAGACATTATCATTTACATACGGTGATTCAATGCCTACATTCAGTCAGGCGATAGTGAACAAAAAAGAATATCATAATCAGCTCTACACTTATGATGAAATACTTAAAATAATTGATAAGTACGGTTTGCCGCAGAATTGGAATGATGACGGTAAATATGGATATGAGCGGTATATTGAGGTACATATCTGGAATGATTTCCCGATAAATAAATATATTACAGATGTAAACGGATTTTTTCAAATACGGCAGAATATATAGAGGAATAATTAAAAGCGGAGGAAAAAATGAACAGCGGACTTTTGACTATTGATGATTTTCCGTTGAAAAATACACCTGCGATTGTGGATTATCTGAAAGAAAAGAATATAAAGGTAATTTTCTTTGCGACAGGAGAAAATGTTGAGCGGTTTTACAACGAGGCAATTTATGCTTTAAAAAGCGGAATGATTGTGGGTAACCACAGCTATTCACATCCGGGATTTTCATCTGTAACCTTAAAGCAATGTATTGAGGAAATTGAGAAATGCGAGGAAATTCTTGAAAGGCAGGTCTTGCAAAGAATACTACTTATAAGTTCAGAGTAAAGGCTTACTATATGAGCGGGAAGACCGCGCTTTATGGTAATTATGGTAGTGTCAGTGGGAAAACTGCGGCAAAGTAATTGCTACTGAATAAAAGTTAATAATAAGACCGGGTAGCGATGGGAAAATCGTTGCCCGGTTTTGTGTGTGGGGGATAGTGCGGGGTTGGCGGTGTTTGTGGGAATGGAGATAATCGGTGTAGCGGGAGCAGGCGATGGTAGTTGCTGTGTCAAATGGTTAGAGCTGACAAGAATAATGCGGTGGATTCTTTGCGCTAACGCCGACTATTTCCTCGCTTTAAGCCCTGTCATAAAGCCGTCAAGTGCGGCAGAGCATATATCGCCGCCGACAATTCTGCCGCTGACGATGATAAGGTTCATTCTGATGTTATCAAGCGTGTTTCCGCTGTCGTCGGTGTAATCGGTTATAATATATGTATACTGAACTGCGTCCTCGCCCTTATACAGCGATAAATCAAAGCCGCACTGCTTTTGCAGGGCGTTGTAGTTTTCGTATACGCTGCCGAATACGGCAGGGATAACGATATTCTGTACGGTTTCGCTGTCGGCGGATATGCTGTAGCCGAGCGTTTTTGCGTAATTTGCTCTGTCGCTGTATGTTTCACCGCATATTGCACTGCGGCGGCACATAACAAGAACGATAAGCAGTATAACGAAAAGAGCGGCAGGGATAACAAGCAAGCGGATAATTTTTCTGTGTTTCATTTTTCCTCCGTTATGTCAATTTATTGTCAGGGCGGTCGGTTGCGGGGACAGTCACTTGAAATTTACTAAAATCTATGCTGAAATATTCAGCAAAATGCTGAAATTTTAACGCAATCTTTAACACGTTTAAGTATTAATTGCAAAATTTCACTAAAATTATCCGCTTTCATTTGTGATTTGTAACAAATTCGAACGGAATTTACTTTATTCAAGGCTGAGATTTGGTTAAAATTTGTATAAATTGTACACAAAAAGGACAAAATTTAAATGCGTTTTATATGTGTTGGTGATTTTGCATAACGCAAGGCTTTGATATTTGGGTAATTAGGTACTATTATTTTCGGCTCGATTTTGTTAAAATATTAGCGTAAGGTTATTCTGCAATAAAACAGGAGGTCACACATAAATGGCAAGTTTATCTTTAAGAGGTATCTATAAGCGTTACCCCGGCGGCGTAGTAGCCGTTTCTGACTTTACTATGAACATCAAGGACAAGGAGTTCATTATCCTCGTTGGTCCTTCAGGTTGCGGTAAGTCAACAACATTAAGAATGATTGCAGGTCTTGAGGAAATTTCCGAGGGCGAGCTTTTCATCGGCGACAGACTCGTTAATGACGTAGCTCCTAAGGATCGTGATATTGCGATGGTTTTCCAGAACTACGCTCTGTATCCTCATATGACTGTTTTCGAGAACATGGCATTCGGCTTAAAGCTGAGAAAAGTGCCTAAGGATGAGATCAAGAAGCTTGTTGAAGAAGCTGCTAAGATCCTCGACATCGCACATCTTCTCGACAGAAAGCCCAAGGCTTTATCAGGTGGTCAGAGACAGCGTGTAGCTTTAGGTAGAGCTATCGTTCGTGATCCTCAGGTATTCTTACTTGACGAGCCTCTTTCAAACCTTGACGCTAAGCTCCGTGCACAGATGAGAACTGAGCTTTCAAAGCTTCACAAGAAGTTAGGTACTACATTCATCTACGTTACTCATGACCAGATCGAGGCTATGACGATGGGTGACAGAATCGTAGTTATGAAGGATGGTTACATCCAGCAGATCGACTCACCTATCAACCTGTATGAGAACCCCGTTAACAAGTTCGTTGCAGGCTTCATGGGTTCACCTCAGATGAACTTCATCAACGCTAAGCTTATCATGCTCAACGGCAAGTACACAGTTGAATTCGGTTCAGAAGATACAAAGACAACAAGAGGCAGAAAGTTCTATGTTGAACTGCCCGGTGCTAAGACAGATACAGAAGCTCTTAAGTACTATGTTGACAAGGAAGTTATCCTTGGTATCCGTCCCGAGAACATTCACGATGAAGAAATGTTCCTTTCAAACGCTAAGACAGGTATGATCGAAGCTACAGTAGACGTTACCGAAATGATGGGTGCTGAGTCTTACCTCTACCTCACATGCGAAGGTATCCCGCTGACAGCAAGAGTATCTCCCAGATGTACTGCTCGTCCTCAGGACGTTATCAAGCTTGCTCTTGATCCTAACAAGGTACACCTGTTCGATCCTAACGATGAGCATTCAATCTTAGTTTAATTGTTAAATAAGATTATTAATCCCCCGATTTTTGTCGGGGGATTTCAGTTTGTAGAAAAAGATTGTTTTTTAAAGAATAGTGAAATTTCTCTATCCCTACAAGAACGCTTTGTGGGCTTTGCGTCTCTGCAATCGTGGTCGTTTGTTGTCGGTGCGTCCTGCACCGACTTTGTTCGACCACTTGTATGCGTCCTTGCATAGAGCCTTTGGGCATACACGCCCGGCATCCGTGCCGGGCTGAGTGTGGGGCTGCCGCCCTCACCAAGCAAGGACGCTTGCAGTCAGCCACACAAAGCCACTATGCAAGGACGCATAATGACAGCCACACAAAGCCGTTGCACGATGCAACGGCACAAATGGCTGTCAATGCACAGATGCAGTGGCACAAATGGCTGACGACCTGTACGGGGGCTCCGCCCCAAAGCAAGGATGCTTTGGTTGCTTGCCAAAAGTTTTGCACGATGCAAAACCAGCAGAGCAAGCAACGCTAAACACCCATTTTCAAAAACATATAGGTTTATCGACAGTCTGTAATCCCCCGATTTTTGTCGGGGGATTTTTGTATTATCTTGTTATCTTGCTGTCAAACGGTCAGCGTACCGTTTTCACTGATTTCAAGCAACAGTATCTGTTCTTCCTTGCCGGTATCGGCATTTATATATATGAGCATCTGTCTGCCGTCAGGAGATGTGCAGTGAAATTCATAGCAATAAAGCTCGTTTGTGCCTGCGGAAGGCACTACGGCAAGTGAGGTATCAGTAACTGTAAGTTCTGATGAGAGCTGTTTTCTTGCTTGTTCTGCGGTAATCTTCGGCTCGGGGAGATCACGCTTCTTGTGGTTTGTGATATATCCTCTGCCGTCAAAGCTGAGTATATCGCCGTTATCCATTGCCACGCCGACTTTGATAAGGTCGGTGTACATCGTTATATCGCCCTGTGTGCCTGCAAAGTTCACAAGGCAGACGTTGCCGTTTATCTCATAATAGGTGTCGGTTATGTGGTTTATGCCGAGCATTGAGAGATATTCTTCAGCCTTTGCGACAGCCTCAAGTGCGGTGACAGAGCGAGTGGGAACACTTCTGCCGCAGAGCATATAGCTGAGATAACCTCCGTTTTTTGTCACGGCTATGGTGGTGCTGTCCTTTGTAAAGACGTAGGATGGCATTTTTCCCTGTTCGTCGTTTTTGTCATCGTGTGACAAGCCGACAGTGCCGCAGGCTTTCTCGGCTTTTTTCAGTGCGTCCGAAAGGGTGACCGCCGATGCGGATTTCAGCATTTCGGGATTTTTTTCGAGTATATGGTCGGAGAAGGGTCCGTCATATATAAGCGTCGGGTAGTTGTCATAGCCTTCTTCAAAATCGGTGAAGCCCTCCGTTATATACGACGGCTCATCGCTGTTTTTCGCTTCCTGCACCTCTGTTGCGGCTTTTTCAAAGGATAATTCGCCGTTTGTTATGCGCTGTTCCACCTTCCACATATTGTCGGCAAGGCGGTCGGCGTATTCACCGAGCGTTTTAAGCGATTTCCTGTCATCCTCCGTCAGCGTTTCTCCGTCGGAATAACGCTTTGCAAGGCTCTTCGAGAAGTTGCCCACCTGCGACAGAAATTTATAGGTATTTTCAAGATGAAGCTCGGATACCGGAAGTTCGGCAAGTGAGGCTTTTGCTGTGGATGCATCGCTCCACAGCTTTGACGAAAGCTGTGTCATCATCTCCGGTGTGCCTGCATACATACCCTTGTAAAGCGTGTTCTTGATGTTGTCAATCTCGGCCGACAGATCCTCTACATTTCGTGTCATACTCTGCTCAAAGTTCCTTTTATAACGGACGGAGCTGTTCATATTCAGTGTGGCAGATATGCCTGCGGCAACCGATATGGCGGTAAAAAAGCTGATTATCCGCACAAAACAACGTTTTGAAATATACATATTATGTTCTTCCTTTCATAAAATCGGCGGTAATGCGTATACAAGGTTATTTTTTCATAAAAATTTCAGAATATACCCTGTTTTTTTATCGCAAAATGGTGTATAATTAAATAGCTTATAGATAAGTGGGTAAAGCCCATACGAAAAGGAGACGGAAATTTGATATATCTGGATAATGCCGCCACTACAAAGCCCTGCGAGCAGGCAATAAAAGCGGCTGAAGATGCCGCAAGAAGCTGTTTCGGCAATGTATCGTCACTGCACAGGCTCGGTATTGAGTCTGAAAAGCTGATGAACAGTGCAAAGAAAACGATTCTTAAAAAGCTGGGGCTGCAGGGAGAAATATATTTTACATCGGGTGCGACTGAAAGCAACAATCTTGCGATAAGAGGAGTGGCAGACGCTTATAAACGCAGAGGAAATAAAATAGTGACTACCGCTATGGAGCATCCGTCCGTAGCAAGAACGATGGATTATCTTGAAAAGCTGGGCTTTGAAATAGTCCGTTTGTCGCCTAAGGACGCTATTGATAATTTCGAGCAGTATATTGCGGATAATGTCACACAGGATACTATACTTGTATCGTGCATGGCTGTAAACAACGAGAACGGCTTTAAGGTCGATACCGAAAAGCTGTACAGGCTTGTAAAAAATGCGAACAGCGAAACTATCGTTCATATAGACGGCGTACAGGGCTTTTGCAAGGTGACGCTTAAGGGCGATCTTATCAGCCTTTCAGGACATAAGATACACGGCTTTAAGGGCATAGGAGCAATGTACTGTGCGGATAAGATAAGATTCACTCCGCTTGTATACGGCGGAGGACAGCAGAAAAATCTGCGTCCGGGAACAGAGCCTACCGAGCTTATAGCGTCATTTGAGGCGGCTGTGAAGGCATATCCCATCGACCTTACGCATTACAAGGAGCTGAACGGTTATCTGCGTGACAGGCTTTCGAAAATGGAGGACGTTTATATAAACAGTCCGGACAACAGTGTGTATAACATACTGAGTTTCTCTGTGCTTGGGGTGAGAAGCGAGATAATGCTCCATTCGCTTGAAGAAAAAGAGATATATGTGAGCAGCGGCTCTGCCTGTTCAAAAGGCAAGATAAGCTCGGTGCCCGACGCTTTCGGTATGAACAGCGAAAGAGCGGACAGCACTATAAGAGTGAGCTTTTCGATGGAAACAACAAAAGAAGACATTGACGCACTCTGCGATGAAATAGAAAACGGCATTTCACGGTTCAGACGTACAAAGAAAAGCCGCAGGAAAGGAAACATATAATGAACGAACTTATAATGGCAAAATACGGCGAGATAGCGCTGAAAGGGCTTAACAAAGGCACTTTTGAGGATATACTCGTAAAGAATATCAGAAGAAGACTGCGTCACTGCGGTAAATTTCATTACATGAGAAAGCAGTCTACCATATACATAGAGCCTGTCGGCGAATGCGACCTTGACGAAGTTATCGAAAAGCTGAAGGTAATATTCGGTATAGGCGCATTACAGCGTTGTGCGGTGTTTGAAAAGGATTTCGAGCAGATAAAGTCGCAGGGCGTACCTTATCTTGAAAATGCACTCAAAAACGCAAAAACGTTCAAGGTTGACGCAAAGCGTTCAGATAAATCGTTCCCTATGAAAACTCCCGAAATACAGGCGGAGCTTGGCGGTGCTATACTTGAAGCGTATCCTCATCTGTCTGTAGACGTTCATAATCCCGAAATTACCGTAATGTGCGAGATAAGGGACAAGGGTGCGTATGTCAGTGCCGAGCGTATAATCGGTGCGGGCGGTATGCCTGTAGGCAGTTCGGGCAAGGCTCTGCTTTTATTGTCTGGCGGTATCGACAGCCCTGTTGCAGGCTATATGATGGCAAAACGTGGTCTTATTGTGGACGGTATACACTTTGTAAGCCCTCCGTATACATCCGAGCGTGCGCTGATGAAGGTTGAAACGCTTTGCGAAAAGCTGACAAGCTATTGCGGAGATATAAGATTCTACTGCGTTCCGTTTACGGAGATACAGGAAGCACTGAGGGATAACTGCCCCGAAGAATTTTTCACAATAATTATGCGCAGGCTTATGGTGAAAATCGCCAACATAATTGCCGAAAGAAACGAGTATGGCGCACTTGTTACAGGCGAAAGCGTGGGACAGGTGGCAAGTCAGACGTTAAAGGCTATACAGTGTACCGATGCCGCCGCAGAATATCCGGTATTCCGCCCTGTTATCGGTATGGATAAGAAGGAAATTATAGATATAGCACGAAAGATAGATACGTTTGAAACATCGACCCTGCCTTATGAGGACTGCTGTACGGTATTTACGCCGAAGCACCCCAAGACACGCCCTGTGTTTGACGAGGTCATAAAGGCTGAGCAGTCGTTTGACTTTGCACCTCTCATAGAAAAGGCTGTAGAGGGTACAACGGTAAAGCTGTTCAGAATCGAGAGCAAGGAAGAACAGGAATAAGCCTTGAATTTTAAAGGAGATGTGGCATTATGAGCCGTATCGGAGAGCTTCAGCTCGATATTGACAAAACTGCCGGAAATGTAGTACAATTATTAGTTAGCAAGGGAAAGAAAATAGCCTGTGCGGAGAGCTGTACGGGCGGTCTTATCAGCGCCGCAATAACTTCCGTAAGCGGTTCTTCAGCCGTAATGGATATGAGCATCTGCACCTATGCTATAAGCGCAAAGGAGCGGTTTATAGGCGTACCTGCCGCAATAATAGATAAATACGGTGTAGTCAGCGCCGAAACCGCAGCGGCTATGGCTGAAGGGGTAAGAAAGACGGCAGGAAGCGATATAGGAATATCGGTAACAGGCATAGCAGGTCCTACGGGAGCAGAGCCGGGCAAGCCTGTCGGTACTGTATATATCGGGCTGAGCGTGGCAGGAAACACGCTGGCACGGCTTGCTTTTACCGACCCAATGCTTGCAAAAGACGAAAATGCAAGAGAATATATAAGAAAAAACACGGTGCTTACCGCTTTGCAGTGGGTTGCCGAAAACATATAATAAGAGCAAGAGAAAACACACAAGCAAGGAGACTGTTATGGAAAGCGATAACAAATTTGAAAATGATACAGGCGGCATGTCTGTTGATGAGATAATCGCAGATATTGACAGAAAGACAGCAAACGCAGCGGCGCTTGAAGAGAACTCGGTAGGCATTACGCCGGAGGGCGAAAATGAGATGTCAGACGAACAGGTCGCAGTCAGTGCGGACGAAGCCGATACTGCCGCCGAACATATACCGGTCGATGATGAAAGCGCGATAGACGAGCTTTCGGGCGCCGATGAAATGTCGGACGGTCAGGAGGCACTTGAAGAAAAAAGCGCCGAATTAGCCGAAGAAGCAAACGTTGATGCGACAGCAAAAACAGAGAAGAAACCTAACTTCTTTTATCGCCTTGTAAGAGGCGTTATCCCGTGGAAAGGCGACGATACCGGACTTGTAATAAGAAAAATTATATTTATAGTGGCATTTATAGTTTTTCTGGCGACAGCTATACCGCTTCTTGCGGATATACTTTCTATGTACAAGGATGAGCAGGTAAGCAAGGGTATTTCGCAGATGTATCAGCTTGATGACAATACGGATGTTCCCGAAAATAACAAGGATATACTTCCCTCGTTCAAGAAACTTCTTGAAATAAATCCCGACACAGTGGGATATATAAAGATAGACGGTACTCTTGTGGATTATCCCGTTGTAAAGGGAACCGATAATGACTATTACCTTACCCATGACTTTTATAAGAACGAAAGCCGCAGCGGTACGGTAATGATGGATTACCGCAACAAAGTGACGGCTGACGGTCACTCGGGCAATCTGGTGCTGTACGGTCACAATATGGCGGTAGGCACATTCTTTGCACCGCTGAACGAATACTGGCGCACAATGTACGATTCGTATGACGAGCCGAGTAAGTCTTTCTACAAGGAGCATCCCGTTATAAGATTCGATACACTATACGAGCAGGCGGAGTGGAAGGTTTTCGGCTTCGGCATATTCAATGTTGCCGAGTCAAGAGGAGAAGTATACGGGTATAATCAGAAGCTCGATTTCACCTCCGAAGACGATTTCAACGATTATATCATAAATATAATGGACAGAAGCGATATTTTCACCGATGTCGATTTAAAATACGGCGATGATATTCTTACGCTTTCAACGTGCTGCTGGCCTTACGAGGGCAGTGGCGACACGGTAAGGCTTGCGATATTCGCAAGGAAGATAAGGAAAGGCGAAAGCGACAGTGTTGATGTGGAAAAGGCTGTGGGAAATCCTTATGTAAGGCGCTGGCAGTGGGTATACGACAAAGTAAGCGGAGGATATGACTGGTTCCAGAGCACATGGGACAGAAGAAAGCTGTTAAGCTATGATGCGGAAGACGCAAAGCGTGACAACTATTCCTTCCCGGATAAGACAGACTGACGCTAAGCCCGGTCACGTTAAATATAAGGAGCATAAATGACAACATACATGGAAAAGTATCCACGCCGTAACGGTGTGGCTGCAAAAAAGCCGGGTTTTTGGAAAAGGCTTATCAAGGGAATTATCCCGTGGAAAGGCGACAGTGTGGCGGCGGTCATCAGAAAACTGGTGTTTATAATCGCACTGATCATATTTCTTGCCACGGCTATACCGCTTGTTTCGGACGTATTTATGATGTTCCGTGACCAGTGGAGAAGTCAGGGAATATCGAACATATATATTCCCGACGGAAACAACGGCGGTGCAAGCAAGGAAATACTTCCCTCGTTCAAGAAGCTGCTTGAAATAAATCCCGATACGGTAGGCTACCTCAAAATAGACGGTACGGCGATCGATTATCCTGTTGTAAAAGGAAAAGATAACGACTACTATCTCACGCACGATTTCTACGGAGAAAAGAGCAAGAGCGGTTCTGTAATGATGGACTGCAACTGTGTGGTTTCTCCGGATGGAAATTCGGGCAATATGGTGCTTTACGGTCATAATATGGCTGTCGGCACGTTCTTTGCCTGCCTCAGTGAATACTGGAGAACGCTTTATGACAGCTATGATGCGCCATCAATGCAGTTCTACAAGGATCATCCGACCATAACGTTCAATACCCTTTATGAAGAAGCAGAGTGGAAGATATTCGGCATAGGGCTTTTCAATATCTATGAAGAATACGGTGAAGTGTACTATAATTACAATAACAAGCACGACTTTACTTCCCGTGACGACTTCAACAATTTTATAATTGATCTTATGGACAGAAGCGATATTTTCACCGATGTAGATATAGAGTACGGCGACGATATACTGACACTTTCTACTTGCTACTGGCCGTTCCGCTCGGATATGGACAATGTGCGTCTTGCGATATTTGCAAGAAAGGTACGTCCGGGTGAAAGCACCTATGTCGATGTAAGCAAGGCTAAGGTGAACACTTATGTAAAGCGTTGGCAGTGGGTATATGATAATATCGGCGGCGGATATGACTGGTCACAGAGCAACTGGGACAGAAGAAAGCTGCTCAGCTATACAGCGGAAGATGCGGAAAGGGACGGTTACACGTTTATTGACGACATAAACGACAGTGACGGAATATACGATTATAACAACGGCGACGGATATGATTATTGATATTGTCGCCTGTCGTTGTGCGAGGCGGTGTGGCTTTGGAAGAACAGAATGAAACAAAAACGGCAAAACAGCCGGTCATAAGCGGCAAGGTGCTGTGGGTGGCACTCGGTGCTTGTGTGGTATGGCTTGCGGTTGTCGGCGTGATGCTGATAATGAAGCTGACACAGCCGCCGATACCGCCCAATATGATAGATTACACCTGTACGCTTGATGTTGACATACCTGCCGAACCGGTTGTTCCTGAAAAGAAAAAGCCGTCAATATTGCCTGAATACCGTGAGATGTATGAAAAAAATCACGATATGGCAGGCTGGCTGAAAATAGAAGGAACCAATGTCGATTATCCTGTTATGCACGTCAAAGGGTTCGACCCGAAAAAGCCGATTGATTACGGAGAAGTGTATGATAAGAATATGTTTTATCTGACGCACGACTTCAATAAGGAATACAGCTTTTCGGGATGTGTTACGGCAGATTATTGTGCACATATCGGCAGTGATTACCGTTCACCGAATATCCTGCTGTACGGTCACAATATGTCAAACGGAACTTTTTTCCGTGATGTAAACAAGTTTGATGTTCTCTACTACGGCAGAGAGATGTATGACGAGCATCCTGTCATACAGTTTGACACTATATATGAAAAGGGCCTGTATAAGATATTTGCGATGATGCAGGTAAATGTCGAAAAAGCAGACGGTGAAGTATTCTACTATACGGCTGCATATACTTTCAAGAATAAAAAAGAATTTATTGATTACTACGCAAAGGTCCTTGACCGCAGCTTTATATACACACCGCAGGTAGATCTGAAATACGGCGATGAGGTGATCGCACTGTCAACCTGCGATTTTCCTTTCGGCAAGAGCAAGAATATAAGATATGTGCTTTTTGCAAGGAGAGTGCGTGAGGGAGAAGATCCTACGGTGGATGTATCCAAGACGATCATCAATTACGATCCGCTTTATTATGATTACTGGTACAGCGTAAACGGCGGTTCGTGGGGCGGAAGGAACTGGGATCCCGCACTTTTAAAAGGCTATAAGCCGAAGAAGAGCAGTTGATATAGTAATCCTACGGTAATTATCACAGCAAAAGGAAGGTTAGAAGATGCCTGATTACAAATCGGTCGTAGTATCGACCGCAGATAAGAAGAAAAAGAAGAAAAAGAAAAAGGAAAATGCCGCTTTAGCCATTGTCAAGGGTCTTATCCCGTGGAAAGGCGACAGCGTAGGCGAGATTATCCGAAAGATAGTTTTTCTTGTGTCGATAGTCGCTCTTTGCGTGGCAGTGCTTATAATTATTGATAAATATATGTTCGAGCCTGAAAGGCAGAGAAAAGAGTATCAGAGCAGCATATTACAGCTGGGAAACCACGAGCCGACCGCAGAGGAAATAGCCGAACTTCCCGAAAAAGCCATAAACACCGAATATGCGCCTTTTTATGCGATAAACAACGATTTTGTCGGCTGGCTGAGCATAAAGGGCATAAATGTAAACTATCCTGTAGTACAGGGCGAAAACAATACCGAATATCTTGAAAAGGACTTTTACGGTAATTACAGCAAGAACGGTACTATTTTTGCTGATTACGAGAACGAATTCAAGAATACGGGCGAAACGTCCGCAAATACGATCCTTTACGGTCATAACCTGCGTACCGAAAACTTCTTTGCCGAAATAACCGAGTACAGACGAGTTGACCTTGACAAGAGCCTTGAGTTTCTGAAAGAGCATCCTGTGATCGAGTTCAACACGCTGTACGAAAAGGCAAAGTATAAGATATTCTCTGTAATGCTTATCAATACGAGGGAGGAATACGGCGACGTGTTCAATTATCCCGCCATACTGAATTTTGCAAACAGGGATGAATTCAATTATTTCACGTCCGAATGCCTTGACAGGAGCGAATTCTTCACAGGCGTTGATATGAAATACGGCGATAAGTTCCTTACGCTGTCCACCTGTGAGTTCGAGGTAGGTCTTTACGATATGCGTATCGTTGTTGTTGCGAGAAAGGTTCGTGACGGCGAGTCGGATTCGTTCACAGACGAGCAGATAAAAAGCTTCAAGCGTAACCCCGACCCCAAGCAGTGCCGGACGATAAGAGAGCTTTACTATTACGGCGAGGAATGGAGCGGAAGGTACTGGGATCCTGCGTGGATAGAAGGCTTCAAGAAGGATAGTTCGTTCAAGACAGAAAACTCCGATTGATAAAAGATAGCGGAAAATGTAACATAAAGGAGGAATTTAATGCAGAAGGCATCAATAGGAAAGATACTGCTCGCTCTTGTTATATCCTGCGTATACATTTACCTGTTCGGAATAGTTCAGGTAGTTCATGTAAGTGCAGACAATGAAAGAGAGATAGAGGTATCTATCCCTGAAGCGACAACATCTGCCGAAACCGAAAAAACTCCCGAAACTACAACAATTAAGCTGCAAGACGACAAAAAACCTACACTTGCCGATGTAAAGGCACAGACTACAGCAACCACCAAGGCGGAAACGACCACATCTACAACTACGGTAAAAAAACGCACACCCGCACCTGCGGCGGATAATACCGTTATAATCCCCGAAACAACAACTGCCACAACCACCCCGGCGGCAACAACTGCCGCACCGGAAACCACAACGGCTGAAACAACATCTGCGCCGACACCAACACCCGATAACAGCGGTGAGGAGCAGTTATCGGTATACGATCAGGTGACCGGTACATATTATACGGCAGGCGCAAGAGAGATAATTGCGAGGGCGGTAGTCGGTGAAATATGGAACGAGTTCCCCGATGAAGCGGTAAAAGCACAGGCAGTAGCGGAATACACCTATATCAAAAAGAACAACGAAATGGGTGTTAAACCCCAGACAGCACTTAAAACAGACGTATATGACAGAATATACAAGCTGGTTGACGAGGTGCTGGGCGAAGCGATCTACTATAACGGCGAAATGATACAGTGTTCGTTCTTTGCGTCCTCGTGCGGCTATACCAACAGTGCCGAGAATGTATGGGGCGTTGATTATCCGTATCTCAGAAGCGTTGATTGTCCGCTTGACAAGACGACCGACCCTAACTGGGGCAGTACCGACAGCTATTCTTCGGATTATATAAAGAATGCTGTGCAGAATACACTCGGAATAGCACTCACAGGCGACCCGTCAAAGTGGTTCAAGATAAATTCAAGACTTGATAACAGGGAACACGGCTGGGTAACGTCAATTTCTGTCGGCGGTATGACAAAGGCAAACGGCAATACAATAGACGGCAGAACGATAAGAGAAAAGGTACTCGGTTATTCGCTGAAAAGTGCGGCTTTTGATCTGAAATACGACAAGAGTAGCGACAAGTTCATCTTTACGACCTACGGTCACGGTCATGGCGTGGGAATGTCGCAGTACGGCGCAAAGGCTCTTGCTGAAAACGGCTACACATATAAGCAGATCTTACAGCATTACTTCACCGGCGTGGAGATACATTAAGAATATTGCGAAAGGACATCGGGAGGTGTCCTTTTTATATAATTGACAGTGACGATATATCGTGATATAATACTGATATGTTAAATTTTACGGAGGTGGCAATATGAATACCAACACACGCAAAACCAATATCTTTGTTACAATCGGAGCTATTGCATTACTCGCTCATGCGGTCGGATTTCTACTTCCGTGGTGCAATATGAACGGAGTTAAAGTACAGGAAGGTCTGGCTTTTATCGCAGGCGGAAGCTGGGTCGCAATTGCTCTTTGTTTGGGTTTCGAGCTGTATTTTGCATTTGTCAGATGGCAGAGCAGAAAACTCGTGACAGTATGCAGGGCTTTGTCGGTCGGGGCTTCAATAGCGGCATTTGTAACCGAGATTGTTATAATATCCGATATAAAGATCGGTATGGCGAGTTTCGGGGTCGGAATCTACATTTGCATTATTACACTTGCGGTAAATATAATATGCTGCACGGCTGTATGCGTGCAGGCAATAAAAGACGGCACGGTACAAAAAGCGTGACGATAATAAAAGGACATCGGGAGGTGTCCTTTTATTGCTTTATAATAACCTCAGACTCAAAATCCGAAAAGTCGGATTTTAGCACGCATAACTGCGTGCTTACTGCTTCGCAGTGTCTGAGAACATTTTAACATTGATTGGTTTTGCTTTCGGCAAAACTGCGGCGTTCCGCCGCTGTGCCTTCGGCACACGCAATCATGTTATAATAACCTCAGACTCAAAATCCGAAAAGTCGGATTTTAGCACGCATAACTGCGTGCTTACTGCTTCGCAGTGTCTGAGAACATTTTAACATTGATTGGTTTTGCTTTCGGCAAAACTGCGGCGTTCCGCCGCTGTGCCTTCGGCACACGCAATCATGTTATAAT
>ENA-UAKS01000080-UAKS01000080.1-human-gut-metagenome-genome-assembly--contig:-NODE-80-length-42889-cov-7.874912_pt1 | contig 42889 bp, 43 predicted proteins | sample MGYA00243692_ERZ654452 | MGnify/ENA primary metagenome ERZ654452 (study PRJEB26926, sample SAMN06164442) | human gut metagenome | biome: ENVO:00009003; feature: ENVO:2100002; material: ENVO:00002003...
GCTCGGGACTGACCGGCGTGTCGAGAATGTCGAGCAGCACGGCGCGCAGGGCTTCGTTTTCCGCCGCGTCGGCGGCATAGCGCACGATGTGGCGCACGAGCGTTTTCGGCACGTCGGCGTTCACGCCGTACATGCTCATGTGGTCGCCGTTGTAGGTCGCCCAGCCGAGGGCCAGTTCGCTCAGATCGCCCGTGCCGACGACGAGCCCGCCCGTGCGGTTGGCGAGGTCCATGAGCTCGAGCGTGCGCACGCGCGCCTGACAGTTTTCATACGTCACGTCGAGCGCGGCTTCGTCCTGCCCGATGTCGGCAAAGTGGCTGTGGACGGTGCGCGCGATCGGGATCTCCTGAAATGTCACGCCCAGCTCCTCGCAGAGGATCTCGGCGTTCGAGCGCGTGCGGTGCGTCGTGCCGAAGCACGGCATCGTCACGGCCAGCACGTCCTGTGCCGGACGGCCGAGCCGCTGCATCGCGCGCACGGCCACGAGCAGCGCAAGGCTGCTGTCCAGCCCGCCGGAGATGCCGATGACGGCGGTCTTGGCGTGCGCGTGGGCAATGCGCTTGGCCAGCCCGTCGGCCTGCATGGCGAGGATGAGCTCGCAGCGCTCGGCGCGGGCGGCATCGTCGGCCGGGACGAACGGCGTCGGCGAGACGGGCCGCGTGAGCGGCACCTCCCGCAGCGGCAGGTGGAACACGACCGTCTCGTATCCCGCGCTCTCGGGCTGGAACGTCGTGCTGCGGCAGCGCTCGCTGACCATGCGGCCGAGGTCGAGCTCCGTGTAGGCGCAGCCCGGGCCGAAGGGCTTCGCTTCCGCCAGCAGCGCGCCGTTTTCGCAGATGAGGTCGTGCGCGGCAAAGACCATGTCGGTCGTGGATTCTCCGTGGCCGGCGTCGGCGTAGAGATACGTGCACAGCAGCCGCGCCGACTGCTGGCACACGAGCGCGCGGCGGTAGTCGGCCTTGCCGATCGTCTCGTCGCTGGCCGAGAGGTTTGCGATTACGGTCGCGCCCGCGAGCGCGTGGTGCGTGCTCGGCGGCAGCGGAGCCCACAGATCCTCGCACACCTCGGCCGCGAGGCAAAACTCCGGCATCTCCGCGCAGCGAAACAACAGCTGCGTGCCGAACGGCGCTTCCTGCCCGGCAAAGCGCAGCGTGCGCACGCCGGCGGGGGCTGGGTTGAACTGCCGCTTTTCGTAAAACTCGCCGTAGTTCGGCAGGTGCGTTTTCGGCACCAGGCCCAGCAGCTTCCCGTGGCAGACGACGGCGGCACAGTTATAGAGCTTGCCGTCCACAGCGACAGGCAGGCCCACGAGCGCGACAAGGTCGAGCCCCGCGCTCGCCTCCAGCACGGCGGCGAGCCCTTTGGCCGCGGCGCGCTGGAGCGGCTGCTGGAAAAACAGGTCACCGCACGTGTAGCCGGTCAGCCCCAGTTCGGGGAACACCGCCAGCTGCGCGCCGTCCAACGCCGCGCGCTGCATGGCGTCGATGGTCTGCTGTGTGTTGAACGCGCAGTCGGCCACGCGCAGCGCGGGCGAGACCGTGCAGGCTTTGAGAAAACCGTGGATCATGATGTTATCACCCTTTCAAAAAGCAAAACCCGGAGCGCAAAGCGCTCCGGACGGCGCGGCAAATTTGCCCGCGCCGCAGATCGGAATCGAGGCGGGCCTTGCCCCCTCGAGCTCCCCCGCTGCTCCGGAATCTGCACAGCGGGAAAACGCCTTTTTGTGATCTGAACCGGCAAAACCCGGAGCGCAAAGCGCTCCGGGTTTTGCGGATGCTATATCATACTACATTTTTTGCCCAGCGGCAAGGGCCTTTTCAGGGATCGAGCCGCAAATTTCCCAGGAACGAATTATATCCGTACAGGACGATCTTCAGCTTCTGGCAGTGCTGTATGTCAACTTGGAAACTTTCCGGCAGGCTGCCCTGTGTCATTTCGGGTGACGTGTAGACCAGCGTGTCGTCTGCGTAGACCTCGAAAAAGCTGGTCGTGTCGGAATTTTTGCAGTCATCACTGACACACCAGACACCGGACAGCGCAGCGTAGTTCCCCGAGAGATAGTATTCGATGCTCCCGAAATCCTTGGAAAATGCGTAGTATGGGGGAATGATGCAGTGCGCATATACGTCGCCGGTGTTGGCATATTCGGTCGAGTCGTTCGCACGCAGATGGTCCTCCGTGAGGCTGTCCAGGCTGGTGAGCCATATCGGAAGCACCGACGGCTGGTAGGGATTCGGGTTCGGCGTCCGGTTGATTTTATTGTACAGTACCACATCGCCCAGCACACCGGCATAGCTGCCTTTCGTGAAGCGGATCGTGAGCAGGTTGCAGCCGGTGATGTCCACGCTCACATTGACCGGCAGGCTGCCGCGTGTGATCGCCGGCGCGGTGTAGACGCACACGTTGTCCGCGTAGATCTCGAGCCCCTGATCGTTGTCCGTGTTTTTGTAATTGCTGCAAATGAACCACACGCCGTCGAGCTGATCGTAATTGCCGCTCAGGTTATAGATGACCTCGGAATAGGGCGATTCGCCCGAGAGCGCATGCCCATAGGCGTTGCCGGTGTTGGCCTCAATGTCGTAGCGGTTCTCGATATCGACGTTGTCGCATCGAAGCGCGTCGAGCTCCGTCAGGTATGTGCTCTGCACATACGCAGCGGGCGTCGGCGTCGGCTCGGCTGTCGGAGCGGCCGTGACGGTGCTGCGGATCGGCTTTTGATGTGCATCGCGCACACAGCCGCGGAAGATCGAGATCAGAGCCAACGCACCGAGGATGATCAAGATCCACTTCAGGCAGCCGCCACCGTGCTTTGCGGTCTGCGGTGCTGCTGCGCCGCTGCCTGCCGAGCAAGCCGACTCGGAGTACGGAGCGTCACCGTGCTGCGGCCCGGGTGCGGACGGCTGGCCACGGCCCGCCCGCGGGGAATCGTCGCGCTGCGGCGAATCGCTTCGCTGGCCGCCGTCCGGCCGTGGGATGTTGTCCGGTATGGGGGAATCGTCCCGCTGGAAGTCGCTGTTTTGCCGATCGTCCATACTCTTTGCTCCCCTCTGTTATGGTTTCCATCAAATGATACCATAACCGAGGGGCAGGTGGAAAGAGAATTCTAGAAAACGGTCAGATTTTTGCTTCGGATGCGTCCAGTGCGGCGTATTCCGCGTCCGTGACGGGCTCGCACCATTCGTTGCTCGTCTCCTCGCCGGGGCACTCGACGGCGATGTGGCTGAACCAGCAGTCCTTCTGCGCGCCGTGCCAGTGCTTGACCCCGGCCGGGATGGTCACGACGTCGCCGGGGTGCAGGGCCTGTGCGCTCTTGCCCGCCTCCTGATACCAGCCCAGACCGTCCGTGCACAGCAACAGCTGGCCGCCGCCGGACTTCGCGTGGTGGATGTGCCAGTTGTTGCGGCAGGCGGGGGAGAAGGTGACATTTGCGAGGAAAACGGTCTTCGTCGGGTCTGTCAGCGGGTTAAGGAAGCTCTCGCCGGTGAAGTACTGCGCGTAGGCCGTGTTCGGCTTACCGAGGCCGAAGAGACCGCCGTTTGCGTCCGCGCTGCCGTCGGCGTAGACCTCCTTCGCCTGCCGGAAGGCGGCCCAGGCGTTCGGCCAGCCGGCGTAGAAGGCGAGGTGCGTGAGGATCTCGGCCATTTCGGTCTTCGTCACGCCGTTTTGCTTTGCGGTCGTGAGGTGGTAGGTGAGGGAGCTGTCCGTGATGCCCTTGCTGATGAGCGCCGTGATCGTGATGATCGAGCGCAGCTTGAGCGGCAGCTGTCCCTCGCGCGACCAGACCTCGCCGAAGAGCACGTCGTCATTGAGCTCGGCAAATTTGGGTGCAAAATCATGCAGGGCGTCTCTGCCCGCAGTCTGTTTGACCATGATGATACCTCCTTATTTCAGATATTGACGGTAAAATGCTTCGATGCGGTCGAACGGGATGATGTCCATTCGGTCATAGAGATCGGTGTGCACGGCGCCGGGGATGAGCAGCAGCTCCTTGTTGCCGCCCTGGAGCCGGGCGAAGGCGTCACGGCTGAAGTAGCACGAGTGCGCCTTGTCGCCGTGGATGACGAGCACGGCGCTGCGGATCTCATCGGCGTAGGCGAGCAGCTTCGCGTTGAGCAGCGACAGCGGGGACGTGACGTTCCAGCCGTCGGTGGAGTTGAGCGAGCGCGGGTGGTAGCCGCGCGGGGTCTTGTAGTAGTCGTGGTAGTCCTTGACGAAAAACGGCGCGTCATCTGGCAGCGGATCGACCACGCCGCCTGCGCGCTGATACGTGCCGGCCTTGTAGTCGGCGGCGCGCTGCGCATTGAGTGCCTGGCGCAGGGCATAACGGGCGTCCGGATTGTCGTCGGCGTCAAAGTAGCCGTTGGCGGTCACACGGGTCATGTCGTACATCGTGGACGTGACGGTGGCCTTGATGCGCGTGTCGATGGCGGCGGCGTTGAGCGCCATGCCGCCCCAGCCGCAGATGCCGAGGATGCCGATGCGCTCCGGGTCGACATCATCGCGCACGGACAGGAAGTCGACCGCGGCGGAAAAGTCCTCGGTGTTGATGTCGGGCGAGGCGACATAGCGCGGCGTGCCGCCGCTCTCGCCGGTGTACGACGGGTCAAAGGCGACGGTCAGAAATCCGCGCGCGGCGAGCTCCTGCGCGTACAGGCCGGAGCTCTGCTCCTTCACTGCACCGAACGGGCCGCTCACGGCCACGGCGGCGTGCTTTCCGGCGGCGTTTTTCGGCTTGTAAAGATCGGCCGCGAGTTCGATGCCGAAGCGGTTGTGAAACGTGACCTTGCAGTGGTCAACGGCGGCGTTTTGCGGGAACGTCTTGTCCCATTCCTGGGTGAGGGTCAGGGTGCTGTTCATGGTTACATACCTCCTGTATCGGTTTTATGCGATGGCCGCGCCCATGGCGCGGGCGGTCTCAAGTGCGGGGTGGCCGGCGATCGCGCCCGGCTCGGTCACGCCGCCGGCGAACACCGTCCCGGCGAGGCGGCACTTTTCGTAGCACGCGATCCAGCCCTCGAGCCCGTGGATGGCGCGCTCGTCCGTATCCGGCTCGTCCTCGGTCGCCGAGGCGAGCAGGTAAATGTCGCGGAATGCGTAGTCCGACGGGAAAAGGGCGTTGACACGGCCGCTGTGATCTGATATTCTCAGCATACAACCTGAAGCTGACTTCAGGTCAAGCACTTTTTTGCGAATTTTTTTCGAGGTGATCCCATGTATACGATCGGACAGGTGTCGGAGCGGTTTGATCTGCCGGTCTCCACGCTGCGGTATTATGATAAGGAGGGGCTGTTCCCGGCGCTCACGCGCACGTCGGGCATCCGCCGCTTCGGCGAGCAGGAGCTCGAGGCGCTGCGCGTGATCGAGTGTCTCAAGCGCTCGGGGCTGGAAATTAAGGAGATCAAGCAGTTTATGGAGTGGTGTGCGCAGGGGAGCGAGACGTACCCGCAGCGGCACGCGCTCTTTGTGCAGCAGGCCGAGCGGGTGGAGGCGGAGATCGCGCGCCTGCAAAAATCGCTCGACATGATCCGCTTCAAATGCTGGTACTATGAGCAGGCCATGCGCGACGGCAATGAGGACCGCGTGCACGCCATGCTGCCGGACCATCTGCCGCCGGATATCCAGCCGATTTATGACCACGCGCACGAAACGTAATCATACCATTTTGATTCAGAAAGGATGGCGACCCATGAAACAGCGAACGATCCTCTCGACCCTTCTGTTCTGCGCGCTGCTGCTGGCGGGCTGCGGCACGGCGGCGCAGACCCCGGATGCGACGCCCACCCCCGCGCAGGAGGCGGCGGCCACGCCGACGCCGACGCCAGACCCGCTGAGCACCCTGCCGTATACGGACGGCCAGCTCTATGCCGCGGCCTACCTCGGCTATCAGGCACCGACGGATTTGGACTTCTTCCAGCAGACGTATTTCGGCGGCCGGGAGCTGCCGGTGCACCACATCTCGGACGGGGACTTTTACCTCATCATCCCGCGCGACCCGAACGCGACCGTGCGCCTGTATCAAAACGATATGCTCACGCAGACCAACTCGATCTTTTATGAGCAACCGGACGGCAGTCCGTTCGTGATCGGCTGCAACGTCAGCGATATTTTTCCGGACGTGACGGTCGAGATCACGGCCTCCGACGGGGAGAAGGTGTCGTTTTCGCCCTTCATCTCGCTCAAGGACGGCAGTGTGGAGGTCGGCGAGTGCGGCCTGAACATCACGCGCATCTCGACTGCGCCCTGACGAATTGCGAAAACGACCCCGGGTGCGATCTGCACCCGGGGTCGCTGGTTTATCTGAGGTTATGCGAGCGTCAGCTCTGTGCTCGCGCACACGGTCGCGCCCACGCGCTGCATGTCGGCGAGGTTGCCTGCCTGCACGGCGTCGGTGACGGACGATGTGCAGTCCGAGAGCACGACGGCGTCATAGTCGAGCGAGATGGCGTCATAGCACGTTGTGCGGATGCAGTTGGGCGTGGTCGTGCCTGCGAGCAGGACGGTCTGCACGCCGAGCCGGCGCAAGATGAGGTCGAGCCCTGTGTGGAAAAACGCTGAGAACCGGGGCTTTACGAGCACATAGTCCTGCGGCAGGACGGTGAATGCGTCCGGAAACGCATCCGACAGGTGCACGGCGCAGTCCTCCGAGAGCGGCTTGCCGCCTGAAGCCCACGCGGCCGCGCGCGGCTTTTCCACGTCCGTGCCGTCGGCCCGGTAGTGGCGCACGGCGTAGATGACGGGAACGCCCGCTTCGTGGCAGCGGCCGATGAGCGCCGCGCACGCGGGCACGGTCCCCTCCGCCGCAGGGATGCACAGCGGGGACGCGCTGTCGAGAAAGCCCCGCTGCATGTCGATCATGATGAGTGCCTGTTTGGGCATGGCGCTGCCTCCTGATGGTTGAGATGCTCCCATGATAGCGCCTTGCGCCGGATTTGGCAAGCGCGGCTTGCCATCCGCGCCCCGACGTGGTATCCTACCGGGTAGCCCCAAAAGGGAGGGGCACTCTTTACAAGCGGGAGCGAACAACATGAGCAGACAACTCGAACCCTATCAGCTGATCGAGCGCAGCATCCAGAAAAAATTCCACAAGGTGCTCTGGACGCCGTTCATCACCGCCATCAAGCAGTACGAACTCATCGCCCCCGGCGACCGGATCGCGGTGTGCATCTCCGGCGGCAAGGACTCCATGCTCATGGCCAAGCTCCTGCAGCTGCTGCAGCGGCATAGCGACGTGCCGTTCGAGGTCGTTGATCTCGTCATGGACCCGGGCTACAACGCCGTCAACCGGCAGAAGATCGAGAGCAACGCGGCGCTGCTGCACATCCCGGTCACGATCTTTGAGACGAATATTTTCGATGTCACGAGCGGCATTGAGCAGTCGCCGTGCTACCTCTGCGCGCGCATGCGCCGCGGCTATCTCTACAGCAAGGCGCGCGAGCTTGGCTGCAACAAGATCGCCCTTGGCCACCACTTCAGCGACGTGGTCGAGACGACCGTCATGGGCATGTTCTACGGCTCGCAGCTGCAGGCCATGCCGCCGAAGCTGCGCAGCCGCAATTTCCCGGGCATGGAGCTCATCCGCCCCATGTACTGCATCCACGAGGACGACATCATCGCCTGGCAGCGCTATAACGGGCTGGAGTTCATCCAGTGCGCCTGCCGCTTTACCGAGCGCGCGGCTGCGCACGGCAGCGACGGCAGCAGCTCCAAGCGGCAGGAGGTCAAGCTGCTGCTGCGCGAGCTGCGGCGCACGAATCCCGACATTGAAAAGAGCATTTTCCACAGCATTCACTCCGTCTGCCTTGACACCATGGTCGGCTACAAATCCGGCGGCGTGGAGCACACGTTTGCCGACTGCTACCGCGAGCGCGGCGAGATGGCCGAACTGGCAAAGGAGGACGCGGAATGATGCCCATCGAGCGCATGCGCCCGGAGGACTTTGACGCGGTTTTCCGTTTGCTGGCCCGGAGCTTCCCGGCTGGGGAGCGGCGGGATAAGGCGGGGCAGCGCGCGCTGCTTGCGGACAGCGCCTATCAGATCGACATTCTGCGCGCGCCGTCCAGCGGCGTGCAGGCGCTGATGGCGTCGTGGGACTTTGGCGGCTTTGTCTTTTTCGAGCACTTTGCCGTAGACCCCGCCTGCCGCAATGGCGGCATCGGCGGACAGATGCTCGACGCGCTGCTCGCGCGCTTTGATAAGCCCGCCTGTCTGGAGGCGGAGCTGCCGGAGACGGAGCTGGCCGCGCGGCGCATCGGGTTTTACGAGCGGCACGGTTTTACGGTCAACGCGGATTACCCTTACTTCCAGCTGGCGCTCACGCCGGGCGGCAGCCCGATCCCGCTGCACCTGCTCACGACCGGCGGCGCGCGCACGCCCGCCGAGCTGCGCGCGATCGAGACGCTCGTGCACACGCGCGTGTACGGCCAAACGCCCGCTGCTACAGGCAAATAACAAACAACGCGCCCGGGGCCGCACATTGTGCGGCCCCGGGCCTGCGTTATGTGAGCGTGATGCTCGCGGGTTTGCTGCTGCTTGTCGTGAAGAAAGAGAACGTGCTCTTACTCACAGCGGCGAAATATCCGTCCTCGGCAAGGGCATCCGGCCAGTGCTCGTGGATCTTCTCCAGCGTTTCACGCAGCTGCAGCAGTACGGCGACGCCGTGCTTGCACAGGCCCGTTTCGTAGCAACCGCAGGTGAGCGCGCTGATGGAGCCGTCGGCATAGGTGAATGTGATCTCATACGGCACGGTGCCGCTCACGATGGCGTGGCCGGCCGTGCCGTCCACAGACAGGTAGACCACCCGGTTTTCCATGTAGTATGCGTGGCCTTTTTCGGCGACACCGGCCGGGATGGACAGCTGCTCGAGCGCATACACCGGCCCGGGGCCGTGCCCGACGGCATATTCCCCGTCTGCCTCTGGCGGCAGAAACCAGCCGCGTACCTGTCGGAACGGCAGCACGTTCGGCTCCAGCGTGACGAGGTGCGCGCCCAGCGCGTAAAACGTGCCGTGCACGGCCGTGTCTGCCGCGCCGATCACGCGCTCGTAGTCCGCGAGCCGAATGCGGAAATTGTAGTCCACTGCGACCACCTGTCCGCGTTGGCGGGCAAGCTTGCCGCTGACGTAGACCAGATCGCCGTCGTGCAGGTCAAAGCGGTCGTTATAATAGCTGTGAGCTTGGCCGCGCTCGGGGAAAAACACGCGCACGACGGACGGAACGGCCGCCGTTTCCGCCGGTGCTGCCGGAGCGGGCACCGCCTCCGGCGCGGATCCTTGCACACAAAAACCAATCGGATGCTTCATCTGCGATCCCTCCCAAATTTGTTTCATTATCTGTAGGATAGCAGATGGACTGTCCCATAAACAGGGCAGTTGTCAGCACGCCCCTGCGCATTTCGTGCAGGGGCGTGCCTTTGTCTATTTTGGAGGGAGAAAGAAAGCTAATTTATTGTCCGGGGCGGCCGCCTTTGCCGCTGTCCGGGGGCGTACCCATACTGCCGCCGCCGTTTCCATCAGGCGGTGTGCCCTTGCTGCTGCCGCCGTAGATGAGGCGCTCGAGCGTGACGTCGGTGCTCTGGCCGCCTCTTTGACCGCTTTTACCGCGCCGACATCGCCCGCAGCGCCGAGACCGGCGGCTTCGGTATCGGCCTGTCCATCGCGCGCAGCATCGCCGATGGACACCGCGGCACCATCCGCGCCGAGAGCCCGGATGGGCGCACGATCGTGTTCACGGCCGAGCTGAAATAGGGCTTGACAAATGAGAAAGATGCAGTATCATCTATTTTCGATGACGCTACATCTTTTTTGCGCCGGAGGCGTCCATGGACATTACGAAACGCAAGATCACGAAGATCGCGCGAGGTGAGCAAGTTCACCGTGCGCACGCTGCGCGCCGAGGGCGTCGGCCCGGGCGAGTTTGACGTGCTGCACGCGATCCGTAAAAACCCCGGCATCACGCAGGCGGGCGTGTGCCGCATCACGGGCTTTGACAAGGGCGCGGTCGCGCGCCAGACGGCGAGCCTCGAGGCCAAGGGCTACCTGCGGCGGGAGGCCAACCCTGCCGACGGCCGCAGCCGCTGCCTCTACGCCACCGCGCAGGCCGAGCGGCTGAAAAGCTCCAAGGCCGCCGTCGAGACGCAGTTTTACGACTGGCTGCTCGCCCCGCTCACAGAGCCGGAGCGCGCGGAGTTCGCGCGCGTGCTCGACGTGCTCTATCAGCGCTGCAAGGCAGAGAGCAAGGCGGGCTTTCCCAACGTGGCGGCCGCGCTGAAGGAGGGGACGCCCGATGGCGAATAAGCAGAAGAGGAAATACTCGCAGGCCATGGCGTTCGTGCTGCTGTTCGGCATCGTGAGCCTGTTTTCCGACATGACGCACGAGGGCGCGTCGAGCATTCGCGGCGCGTATCTGACGCTGCTGGGCGCATCAGCCGGGACGATTGGCTTCATCTCCGGCCTCGGCGAGCTCGTGGGCTACTCGATGCGCTACGTGTTCGGCAAGCTCACGGATAAGACCAGGCACTACTGGACGATGACGATCGTCGGCTACGTGCTCGATGTGCTGGCCGTGCCGGCGCTCGCGCTCGTCGGCGAGCACGGCTGGGTCTGGGCGTGCGCGCTGCTCGTCATCCAGCGCATGGGCAAGGCCATCAAAAAGCCCGCGAAGGACACGATCCTGTCCTTTGCCGCCTCGCAGGAGGGCGTCGGCAAGAGCTTCGGCATCCAGGAGGTGCTCGACCAGATCGGCGCGTTCCTCGGCCCGGTGCTGCTGTATCTGGTGATGCTCTTCAAAACGGACGGCACGACGTTTCAGGTCTATTCCACGTGCTTTGCGGTGCTGGCCATTCCGGGCGCGATCACGCTCGTGCTGCTCCTCGTGACGAAGCGGAAGTTCCCGAACCCCGAGCACTTTGAGCCCGAGCCGAAGGAATACGTGCCGTTCAAAATGAAAAAGGAGTTCGTGCTCTACATCGCAGGCATCAGCCTGTTCGCGTTCGGCTTCATCGACTACTCGCTCGTGCTCATGCACGTCTCGCGCACGTATACGCACCTCGCCTCCGGCCTTGCGCAGACGTCCGCGCTCGTCAGCAGCGGGTCACTGCCGCTGCTGTATGCCGGGGCTATGCTGGTCGACGCCGTGGCGGCGCTGGTGTTCGGCTTGCTGTATGACAAAAAGGGCGTGCAGGCGCTCGTGTGGTCGACGGTGCTCTCGGCGCCGTTTGCGGTGTTCGTGTTCGCGTGCCACAGTGTCGGCGCGCTGCTCGTGGGCATCGCGCTCTGGGGCGTCGGCATGGGCGCGCAGGAGTCGATCTTGAAGGCCGCCGTCACGCAGATGGTGCCCAAGGCCAGCCGCGCCACCGGCTACGGCATGTTTGAGTGCGCGTTCGGCGTGTTCTGGTTTCTCGGCAGCTGGCTGCTCGGTGTGCTGTACGATGTGAGCATCCCGGCCATGGTGGCGGTGTCGGTGGCGGCGCAGCTGGCGGCCATCCCGCTGTATCTGCGCTCGGCCAAGCTCTACCGCGACGGTTTGAAAGGAGAAAACGCATGAAGTCTATCCGTATCCTGCCTCTTTTGCTCGCGCTCGTGCTGCTGTGCACGGGCTGCGCCGCCGGCGGCGCGGCGGAGGCCACGCCCGCCCCGGACATGAGCGACCTCCCGCTCGACGGGGGCTATGCCTACCTGCGCGTGGAGGTGCTCTCGCGCGACAAGGACGCGAAAACGCTGGAAGTGAAAGTGCTCGATTTCGGCGACGCCGACGGTGTGAACGTCGGCGCGTTCCCGGTGGGCGCGCAGGGCACGGTCGATTGTACCGACCTGCTGTCGATGGCGATGATGATCGACTCCGGCGAGTGGATCATCACCTACGCAGACCTCGGGCAGCAGGCGTTCCCGCTGCGGCTGACGTCGATCGAGAACCCGGAGCACTTTGCCGAGCGCGCGGGGAAATAAAAAGCACCGGCTGAGGGTTTCCTCAGCCGGCGTTTTCGTCACCAGAATTTTTTCTTCTTGCACACCCACAGGCTGATGCCCACGGCCACGATGCTCACGATGACGACGACGGGGTAGCCGTACTTCCACGTCAGCTCCGGCATGCCGACAAAGTTCATGCCGTACCACCCGACGAGCAGCGTCAGCGGCAGGAAGATCGTCGTCACGATCGTCAGGATCTGCATGATGTGGTTTTGCCGCGCGTCGATCTCGGCCTGAAATAGGCTCTGCAGCTGTGCGCACGATTCGCGCAGCAGCTGCGACTCCTCGCGCAGGCGGATGACGCGGTCCTCAAACATATGAAACAGCAGCTGCTCGCTGTCGGTGAAAAAGCCGTTTTCGTTCTCGCGCAGCTCGCACGCCACGTCGTCGAGCTGGGAGTAATAGCGAAACCACGCCATGGTCTCCTTGCGCAGCGCGGTCATCGGCGCGGAGAAATCGTCCAGCTCGTGCGCCAGCACCTGATCCTCGAGCGCCTCGATACGGTCCTCGATCTTTTCGAGCCGGTGCAGGTCGCGGGCGATGAGCTGCTCAAAAAAGTCGTAGAGAAACCGGCCGACGCTGCCGTTGGTCCAGCGCTTTTCCCGGGCGATGTGGCGCAGCAGGCCTTGCAGCGCGCTCTCGTCGTCCACGAGCACGACGCGCGTGCCCGTGACGAGATAGCCGCAGGCGAGCGGCCTGCCGTCCTTGCCCTGGTGCGGCAGCACGAGCGTGCCCGCCAGGCAGTCCGAGCGCACCTCGGCCTTGCACACGCGCGCGTCGCGCGCCGGCGGTGTGTGGTGCAGCGTCCGCTCCAGACCGGGCAGCTCCGGCTGGTGCGACAGCTCTTCGGACGTCAGCAGCACGACGGCGGGCTGCTCCGGCGCGGGCGCGCGCTCCTGTGACGTGAGCGTCTGCCCGATGGTATACCAGTACAAATGCGGTCCCTCCCATAAGTCGCGGTGTTTTCCCCATTGTAGCACACCGGGCGCGCGGACACAATGTCCGGCTGGAAATCGGGGCGCGGGTGTGCTATACTGGGCAAAAATCGTACTTTGGGGGAAGTATTATGATCGTCTATTACACCGGCACGGGCAACAGCCGCTATGTTGCCCAGCGCTTCGCCGCCGCCCTCGGCGACGATCTCATCACCGCGAATGAATACATCAAAAACGACACGCCCGCCGACCTGCACGCCGACCGGCCGTGGGTGTTCGTCTCACCGACGTACGGCTGGCAGATCCCGCACATTTTCGCGGACTTTCTCCGCCGCGGCCGCTTCACCGGCAGCCGGAAGGCGTATTTTGTCATGACTTGCGGCAGCGAGATCGGCAACGCCGGCAGCCGCATCGCGGCGCTGTGCGCGGATATCGGGCTGGATTACCAGGGCGTGCTGCAGGTCGTCATGCCGGAAAACTACGTCGCCATGTTTTACGTGCCCGGCGCGGAGGAGTCGGCGCAGATCATCGCGGCGGCGCAGCCGTCCATCGACGGGGGCATCGCCTGCGTGCAGCGCGGTGAGCCGTTCCCGGCGCCGAGGGTCGGCCTGCTCGACCGGTTCAAGACCGGGCCGGTGAACACGATCTTTTATCGGTGGTTTGTCAAGTCCGGGCCGTTCACGGTCTTGGATGCGTGCATCGGCTGCGGCAAGTGCGCGCTGAGCTGCCCGGTCAACGGCATCGACATCGTTGAGCGCCGTCCGCACTGGAACGGCGCGTGCACGCACTGCATGGCCTGCATCTGCGGCTGCCCGGTGTCCGCCATCGAGTACGGGCATAAGAGTCAGGGCAAGCCCCGCTACCAGTGCCCGGAATATAAATAAGAAACGATCCCTGCGCCGGACTTCCGACGCAGGGATCGTTCTTTTTACAGATAGCACTCCGGCCGCCGCTGCCTGAGGTACGGGCGCTTTTGCTCGCGCCAGAGCCGCGCCTCGGCGAGGTCGAGCTCCTGCACGATGAGCTGCACCTCGGGGAAAAACAGCAGGTCGCTGCCCGCGGCGGCGTCGCAGAAGGCGAGGGATCTTTTCAGGTTTTCGTCCATGCTCCCGGTCATGGACATCTGCGCCATGGCAAGCTTCATACGCGCGCTCCTTTCATGCGTCCTGCACGGTCAGGCGCAGCACGTCCGGCCGCGCGTAGTGGCCGCACACGTCGAGCTCCATGCGGCTCGCGGGCACGCGCTGCATATCGAGATCGGCGTAGAGAATGTCCTCGCTGTCCCACACCGGCTGCACGACATAGTGCCCGTAGGGGTCGACGATGCAGCTGCCGCCGCGGCAGGGGGTGTCGTTCAGGCGCGCGATCTCATCCGGGCAGTGCAGCCCGGCGGGGTAGTCCGCGCGGTGAAAGACCATGTCGCAGTTGATGAAATAGCACCGGCCCTCGAGCGCGATGTGCTGCACGGTGGCCTGCCACTCGGGGTTGTCATTCGTGTTCGGCGAGATGTAGAGCGTCACGCCCTTTTCATACAGCGCCGTGCGCGCCAGCGGCATATAGCTCTCCCAGCAGATGAGGCTGCCCATCGGGCCCCACGGCGTGCCCACGACCGGGAAATACCCGCGGTCGGCGTCGCCCCAGACCACGCGCTCTGCCCCGGTGGGCTTGAGCTTGCGGTGCACGGGGGCGAGCGTGCCGTCCGGGCAGAAGATGAGGTTGGAGTTATAGAGCGTGCCCGTCACGCCGTCGCGCTCCGACACGCCGATGCTCACATACGCGCCCGCGGCCTTTGCCGCCGCGGCGAGGCGCTCCGTCTCCGGCCCGGGCACGACGATGGAGTTGCCGCAGTACAGCTGCCAGTCCTTGCGGCCGTCTTCATTGCGCGCGCCGACCGTGAAGCCGAACGTCATGCCGTACGGGTAGCCGGGGATGAACAGCTCCGGGAACACGATGAGCTCTGCGCCATGCTGCGCGCACTCCGCGATCAGGCGCACGGCCTTGTCCGTGCACGCGGTCTTGTCAAACAGCACCGGCGCCGCCTGCACCACGGCGATGCGGCACGTCGGTTTGAGATCTTTCATATGCCTGCCTCCCTGAAAGTGTTTTCTGCCCTTAAAATAACACGGCTTTGCTGGGAATTCAAGACGCAAAAACGCCCGCACGGCGCGTGCGCTGCAGCGAGCCGCGATCTTTTCAAACGAGAGCCCAACGCAGTGGGTCTCGTTTGAGCGTGTCAAAACTCTGTTTGACACGCAAAAACGCCCGCACGGTGTGCGGGCGTTTTCGGCTTGGCAATTTTCGCAAAAGGCTTCAGGAAGCCCTGGTCTTATCCGGGACGATCTTGTGCGCGATCAGGCACAGGAGCATCGTGCCGGCCATGTCGGGCAGGGTGTTGCCGACCGGGATGTCCACGGTCATGAGCACGCGGTAGAGCACGAAGCCCAGCACCCAGACGACGGCGTTGCACACATCGAGCCTGCCGCTCGCGCCGCCGCGTCGGAGCAGGAAGAAGTCCGTGATCTGGATGGCGATCATCGGCGCGAACACCGAGCCGATCAGGTACAGGAAGTTCGTGATGTCGTCCATCGGGAAGCAGATGGCGCAGACCGTGCCGATGACGGTCACGATGAGCGCGGCGTACTTGCCGTTGATCTTCTTCGACAGGGACTCGGCGGAGATGCCGGCGCTGTACGCATCGAGGAACGTCGTCGTAACGGTCGAGAGGATGAGGATGAGCAGCGCGGCCACGCCGAGGCCGGCCTTGACCATGATGAGCGCGATGTCGCCCTCACCGGTGAAGATGGCGGCACCCATGCCGATGACGTACATCCAGCAGCTTACGACGCCGTAGGTCAGCGTGCTCGAGAGCGTGGCGGCGAAGGGCTTTTCGGCCTCGCGCGTGTAGTCGGAGATGAGCGGCAGCCACGACAGCGGCATGGCCACGGCCAGCTCGACCGCTGCGCCGAAGCTCAGGCTGTCGTCCGGCGCCGTGACGGGCGTGCCGCCGCGGAACACCACCACGCACAGTACGATCGAGAGGATGAACAGCGCCGCCATGGCGATCTTGTTGATCCAGCCGAGGTTCTTGATGCCGACGGCGATCCACACCACGATGAGCCCGCCGATGACGAGGCACCACACCCACTTGCCGATGCCAAGCACGGTGTTCGTCGCCAGCGCGCCGTCATAGATCATGATGGCCGTCCAGCCGACGAGCTGCAGCACGTTGAGCGCGGCGAAAAACAGGCAGCCGATGCGGCCGAAGCTCAGCTCGACCGTGCCCATGGCGCTGCGGCCGGTGCGGCCGCCGATGAGGCCCGCGAAGAAGAACATCGCGCAGCCGATGACGTGTCCGACGAGGATGGCGAGCAGGCCCTTCGTGAAGCCGAGGGGCGCAAAGTACGTGCCCGTGAGGATCTCCGCGATGGACACGGCCGCGCCGAACCAGATGAGGCTGTTCTGGAAGCTGGAGGTCTTTTTCATGCTTGGGCCTCCTGCCGGTATTCCGGCTTCAGGTCGAACGCATGGTCCATCGGGCCGGAGCCCGCGCCGAGGTCGAGCATGGCGGCCAGCGCGCCGGAGAGATAGTCCTTCGCGCGGCGGACGGCCGTGTCGAGATCAAAGCCCTTGGCAAGGTTGGCCGCGATGGCGCTCGAGAGCGTGCAGCCGGTGCCGTGGGTGTTGGGGTTGTCGATGCGCTTGCCGTTGAACCACTCGTAGCCGCCGTCGCGGTACAGGAGGTCGTTGGCGTCGTTGAGCCGGTGTCCGCCCTTGCACAGGACGGCGCAGCCGTAGCGCTCGCTGATGGCTTTTCCGGCGGCGATCATGTCGTCGGGGGAGGCGATGGTCAGGCTCGAGAGCACTTCCGCCTCCGGGATGTTGGGCGTGAGCACGGTGGCAAGCGGCAGCAGCCGCGCCTCGAGCGTGGCGATGGCGTCCTCGGAGATGAGCCGCGCGCCGCTCGTGGCGACCATCACGGGGTCGACGACGATGTTTTGCGCCGCGTAGTGCTGCAGCCGCTCGGCGATGACCTCGATGAGGCCGGAGGACGCGACCATGCCGATCTTCACCGCGTCAGGCCGGATGTCGGTAAAGACGCTGTCGATCTGCTGGCCGAGAAATGCCGGAGTTACTTCAAAAATACCCTGTACGCCGGTCGTGTTCTGGGCGGTCAGCGCCGTGATCGCACTCATGGCAAATACGCCATTCATGGTCATGGCTTTCAGATCGGCCTGAATACCGGCGCCTCCGCTGGAATCGCTTCCGGCGATCGTTAATGCTGTTTTCATATTCTGTCTCCTTTTCAGCATCAATTTTGTTGAGCGACGGAAAGTGGTGCCCCCAATCTGCCGCTGTTTGTATGTTTGTCTGCGCCCGCGCGCAGGGAGTTACAGGTCCAGCGCCGTGCGCACGGCGGCTTTGAGCGCGCGCGTGGCGGCGGGAATGTCCGGCTGCGCGAAGATCGCACTCACGACGGCGACGCCGACAATGCCGCTGCCGGAAAGCCGGGCGACATTGTCCTTCGTAATGCCGCCGATGGCGATGACCGGGATGGACACGGCCGCACAGATTTCGCGCAGGGTATCATAACTCACGGCGTTGGCGTCGGCCTTCGTCCCGGTCGGGAACACGGCGCCCACGCCGAGATAGTCCGCGCCCTCGCGCTCGGCCAGCAGCGCTTCTTCCACCGTCTGGGCCGACACGCCGAGGATCTTGTCCGGGCCGATGAGCTCGCGCACCTTGCCGGCCGCCATATCGCTCTGGCCGACGTGCACGCCGTCGGCGTCCGTGGCCACGGCGAGCGCCACGTTGTCATCGAGCACGAACGGCACGCCGTACTGTTTGCACAGCGCCTTGAGCGCGATGGCCTCCTCTTGAAAGTGCGCCTCGTCGAGTTCCTTCTCGCGCAGCTGCAAAAACGTTGCGCCGCCCTGCAGCGCCTGCTCAGCCTGTTCATAGAGCGTCTGGCCGTGCAGCCACGAGCGGTCGGTCACGGCGTAGAGCAGCAGAGATGTGTTATCGCAGTTCATACTTGGCTCCCTTCTCCAGCGCGTCGCCGGTCATGTTGAAAATCGCATCGATGATGCGGTTGCGGTAGGTGCTGTTGCCGTCGCCGGGCTGCATGTTGGCCCAGCCGATCTCGCCTGCGAGCCCCATCATGCACACGGCGGCCGCCGCGGCGGCGAGCTTGTGGTCGGGATTGGCGACCAGGAACGCCGTCATCAGCGCCGAGAGCTGGCAGCCCGTGCCGGTGATGCGGCTCATCTCCGCGCGGCCGTTGCGGATGCACCAGCAGCGCTCGCCGTCGCTCACGAGGTCGATCGCGCCGGTCACGGCGACGATGCAGCCGGCCCGCTGCGCGAAGGTCTTGACGAGCTGCACGCCGTCGTCGAGATTCGCCTCCGTCACGGCGTCGACCGCGTCGGCGTCCACGCCCTTGGTGCTGCCGCTGCCGGTGCAGAGCGTCTTGATCTCGGAGATGTTGCCGCGCACGGCGTCAAAGCGCACCTCCTGCATGAGACGGTTGGCCGTGTCGGTGCGCAGGCGGCTCGCGCCCGCGCCCACGGGGTCGAGCAGGACGATGTGGCCCAGCTCGTTTGCCTTCTTCCCGGCGAGGAACATCGACGGGATGGTGTTTTTGTTGAGCGTGCCGATGTTGATGTTCAGCCCGCCGCAGATGCTCGTGATGTCCTCGACATCGTCGGCATCGTCGGACATGATCGGCGAGCCGCCGGCCGCCAGCAGAACGTTTGCCACGTCGTTGACGGTGACGTAGTTGGTGATGTTGTGCACGAGCGGCGTTTTCGCGCGCACGTTTTCCAGCATGGTCTTGAGCACTTGTTGCATAAATCATGACTCCTTTCCCGGAAGATCTGCACGAAAAAACAGCGGCGCCCGTAAAGAGTGCTGCTGTTGCGGTCCGGCAGTATGAATCCCTACGTTGGCATTGTCCAAATCAGGTATGCGGGTCTAAGCGGATGCTTACTCTCAGCCGAGCGGCTCCCCGTGTTTGTTCACTTCATGATAGGACGAAACCGCCGGCTTGTCAAGGCAGGAATGTAAAATCTTCACCGCTTTGCGGCACGGGAACTTTACATGGCTGCGGTTTTAGACTTTACACGCGCTGTGTAAAACAGAAACGTGAGCTTGTAAGAGCCAAAATCTTGAATGTTACAGGAGAAAGAGATGAACCATTCCAAACGCATCGGGTCCCGCCTGCTGCCGCCCGCGCTTTTTCGCATTTGCTGCTGTGTTTTGGTTGCAATCGGGCCTCCGGCATGATACAGTTAAAATGCCGTGTTATAACTGCTTTTACACAAGGGCGGCTGCAGATTTTACACGGTGAGGAAGGAATACAGTTGTGCGGCAGGGGGCCGTGCAATGTTGTAGGAATCTAAAAAACAGGAGGAAGAAATGAAAACCAGAATGCACAATGGAAGCAGACTGCTGTCGCTGCTGCTGGCGGTAGTCCTTGTCTTCACACTGACGGTTCCGGCGCTTGCGGCGGACAAGCCGCAGGACATGAACCTGAGGATCGCCGTCATGTCCGACCTGCACTATCTCTCGCCGGATATGATTGCAGGCACGGAGGACTTTGAGCATGCACTCAACAGCGACCGCAAGCTGCTCAAGGAGAGCTCCGCAATCCTGTACGAAAAGTTTGAGCAAGTTCGCGCGGACAAGCCCGACATCCTTCTCGTGTCTGGCGACCTGACCAAGGACGGCGAGCAGGAGTGCCACGCGGCGCTGGCAAAGCAGCTGCAGCAGCTGCAGCAGGATATTCCGGGGCTGAAGATCTATGTCATCAACGGCAACCATGACATCCGCAATTACAATGCCAAGAACTTCAACACCCCCGACGGTAAGGCCGTGCCCGCCACGCGCACGCACCCGGAGGACTTCAAGCGTATCTACGACTTTGTCTACTCCGATCCGACCGTCATCGCGACCTTCACCCCGGCCGCGGGCAATGAGGCCGGCGGCCTGTCCTATGTTGCGCGACCGGTCGAGGGGCTGACCATTATCGCCATGGACACCTGCCGCTACAGCAAGGAGAACACCTCCAACGGCACGGATGAGCATGAGACGAGCGGCGCCATCAGCGCCGATCTGGAAAAATGGGTCATCGAGCAGACTGCCGCCGCCAAGGCACGCGGCGACCTTGTCATCGGTCTGGAGCACCACGGTCTGGTGCCGCACTTCGATGTCGAGCCCACCATCCTGCCCATGTACCTCGTCAACGGCTATGAGCGCATCGCGCAGGAGTATGCCGATGCCGGCATGAGCGTCGTCTTCACCGGTCATATGCACGCGGTCGACATCGCTGCCATGACCACGAAGGCCGGCAACACCTTCTATGACATCGAAACCGGCTCTGCGCTGACGTACCCGTGCCCGGTCCGCTTTGTCGACCTGCGCCGCAGCACCGTCGGCGGTGAGACGAGCACCTACATGAGCGTGAGCACCAAGACGCATGCCGGCCCCATCCATTATACAGATCCCACCACGGGTACTGCGCATGTGATCGATGACCTGACCGAGTATGCCCGGGAATTCGGCTTCTCGACCGATATGCTCAAGACGGTCGCGGGCGACTTCGTCAAGTCCTTCTTCGGTAAATACCTGCCGAACGACACCTGGCCGGTCACGAAGATCGTGGCGAACATCGACCAGATCATTGACGACGTGGCCGCTGTCCCGATCGCGGACGGCAAGAACCTGCTCGACTTTGCCAACTGGATCTATCAGTGCAACCTCGCTGGTGAGGACGACGGCAATTATCCCGCTTGGGTGCAGTCCGGCGTCGACCAGCTCAAGAGCGGCGCACTGCTCGATCAGGTGCTCAACATCGTTGCCAAAGACGCGTTCGGCCGCGGCAGCGTGCTGTTCACGAAGTTCCAGGGCCTGTTCACCAAATATCTCAAGAGCCAGCTCAACGACCTGCTCGTGAACATCGTCGTCTCCATGAGCGTGGACAACAACTGCCCCGACGACAATGACAAGACAATCCTGCTCGAGGGCAGCAGTGCGCAGGTGCGTCTCCTGCCGGTCACCGGCAGCAGCGCCGCCGTTACGCAGGCGTACGTACAGGGCAGCACCGCGACGGTGTTCCTCACCAGCCGCCAGCTCCGTACGGCCACCAATGCGCAGTCCGGCGCGACCGTGACGGTCAACGCCACAGATCCTGCGGCCGACACGGTCATCCTGGCCGGCCACTCGATCGCCAATGCGCGCAGCGCGGGTGTTGCGGCCCTGCAGGTGCAGCTCGCGGCCGGCACCGTTACGCTGGATAGCGACGCGCTCACGGCGCTCGACCTGCACAAGGACGTGGCCGTCTCGCTCACGGGAGCGTCGCTCAACGCTGCGCAGCAGCGTGCCCTCGGCACGCAGGCCGCTACGGCGACGCTTGCCAATGCCTCCGTCACCGTTGCCGGCGCGGCGGAAAGCTACCCCGCCGGCAGCGTGCGCGCCAGCGTTCCGGCGCGTGCAGCGGATGTGCTCACCGCGTGGAGCCTTGCCGAGGACGGCGCGATCTCGGCCGTCGGCGGTGCGTGGGATGCGCAGCAGCAGACCTATACCTTTGATGTCGTCTCCGGCGTGACGGCCATCGCGCGCTTCCCGTTCACGGATGTGCCCGCCGGTAGCTGGTACTACGGCGCGGCGGCCTATGCCTACAACAACGGCCTCTTCGGCGGCACGTCTCCCACGACGTTTGCCCCGAACGCGGTCATGTCCCGCGCCATGCTCGTGACCGTGCTGTGGCGGCTCGCGGGCGCGCCCGCGCCGAAGGGCGTCAACACGTTTTCCGATGTGCCGGGCGGCACATGGTACACGGACGCCGTTACCTGGGCGGCGGAAAACGGCGTGGTCTCCGGCATCGGCGGCGGCTGCTTTGCTCCCAACAGCAACGTCACGCGCGAGCAGACGGCCGTGATCCTCTTCAACTACGCACACAGCTGCGGCTATGACGTGGGCGCGCGCGCCGATCTCTCGGCGTTCCCGGACGCCGGCAGCGTGTCCGGCTGGGCGCAGGATGCGCTCTCGTGGGCCAATGCAGCCGGCCTTATCAACGGCACGGTGTACGGCGGACAGACGATCCTCGACCCGCAGGGCAGCGCTTCCCGCGCGCAGGTCGCCATGATCCTCAGAAGCTACGCCGAGCACGTGGTCAACGCCTGATCCTCTTTTTGATATTTCTCTCACAGCACAGCAATTTCCCGGCGGGGGCGGCATATGCCGCCCCCGCGCACTTTTTGCGCCTGCCGCTTGGGCATCTGCTGCACGCCGGGGCGCAAAAAAATGCGGAATTTGTGAAAATTTGCGGTTGACATTTGCGCGCGAAGTTTTTATACTCGAACCATCAGGATTTTTCATCAGAATCGGAGCAAATATCATGAACCGTACCTACTTTTTTGCATACGCTTATTACTTTACTATGACAATATAGTAAGGCTGATTTGTGATGCAAAAAATAGCTCGGATCCCGAGAATGTTTCATGCGGCACAGGTTGAGCCTGTGCCGCATTTTTCTTTTGAAAAACAAAAACAAAAATTCAGGTAAATACATCGGAGGTAATCATCATGATTGTCGTACTCAAACATGGCGTGGAAGCAGCAAAGCGCGAGCAGCTCATCGACTGGCTCAAGGGTCAGGGCCTGACCATCCACATTTCCGAGGGAGAATACCAGACCGTGCTCGGCCTCGTCGGCGACACGACCCGCGTGGACATGGACCTGATCGGCAGCCTCGGCATCGTCGACAGCGTCAAGCGCGTGACCGAGCCCTTCAAGTGCTGCAACCGCAAGTTCCACCCGGAGGACACCGTCGTCGAGGTCGGCGGCGTGAAGATCGGAGGCGGCAACTTCGTCATGATCGCGGGGCCGTGCTCCGTCGAGTCCGAGGAGCAGATCGTCGCGGTCGCAAAGGCCGTCAAGGCCTCCGGCGCGAACATCCTGCGCGGCGGCGCGTTCAAGCCCCGCACCTCGCCCTACGACTTTCAGGGCCTGAAGGCCACCGGCATCGAGCTGCTCAAAACGGCGCGCGCGGCCACCGGCCTGCCGATCGTGACGGAGATCATGGGCGTTGAGCACCTGCCGCTGTTCGAGGATGTGGACATCATTCAGGTCGGCGCGCGCAACATGCAGAACTTCGACCTTCTGCGCGAGCTCGGCAAGCTGCGCAAGCCCATCCTGCTCAAGCGCGGCCTGGCCAGCACGCTCAAGGAGCTGCTCATGAGCGCCGAGTACATCATGGCCGGCGGCAACGAGCAGGTCATCCTCTGCGAGCGCGGCATCCGCACGTTCGACGATTACACCCGCAACACGCTCGACCTCGCGGCTGTGCCCATGCTCAAGGAGCTGACGCACCTGCCCATCATCGTCGACCCGAGCCATGCGACCGGCATCGCCCGCCTGGTCGAGCCGATGGCGCTCGCCGCGACGGCCTGCGGTGCGGACGGCCTCATCATCGAGGTGCACAACGACCCCATGCACGCTCTGTGCGACGGCGCGCAGTCCCTGCGCCCGGAGGTCTACGACGACCTCGCCAAAAAGGTGCGCAGCATCCGTGAGGTGATTGCGAAATGACGGTCGGCATCGTTGGCCTGGGCCTGATCGGCGGTTCTTTTGCCAAGGCATATCACGAAGCGGGCGCGACTGTGCTCGCCTGGAACCGCAGCCGCAGCGTGCTCGATTTTGCCATAATGAGCGGCGCGGTGGACGCCGAGCTCACGGAGGACAACATCGCCGCGTGCGATCTTGTGCTCATCGCGCTCTACCCGGAGGCGACCATCGAGTGGTTTCGCCGCATGGCTCCGCACATCGGAGCGCACCCCGTCGTGCTCGACTGCGGCGGCACGAAGCGCACCATCTGCGCCGCGTGCTTCCCGATCGCAAAGGAACACGGCGTCACGTTCCTCGGCGGCCACCCGATGGCCGGCACGCAGTATTCCGGCTTCAAGAACGCGAAGGCGACCATGTACCACGGCGCGCCGATGGTCATCGTGCCGCCGGACTTTGACGATGTGCTGCTCTTCGACCACGTCAAGCAGCTGCTCCAGCCCGCGGGCTTTGCGCGCTTTTCCTTCACGACGGCGGAGGCGCACGACGAGATGATCGCCTTCACCTCGCAGATGGCGCATGTGGTCTCGAACGCATATATCAAGAGCCCCACGGCGTCGCAGCACAAGGGCTTTTCCGCCGGCAGCTACAAGGACATGACCCGTGTCGCGTGGCTGAGCCCCGAGATGTGGGCCGAGCTCTTTCTGGAAAACAAGGACAATCTGCTCCATGAGCTGGACATGTTCATGACGCACCTGGGCGAGTACCGCGACGCGATGGCGCGCGATGACCTGCCCGCGCTCACGCGCCTGCTCGATGAGGGCCGCCGGCGCAAGGAGGAGGTAGACGGCCGATGACGACCATCCACGTGACTGCCTCGCGCGACTATGACGTGCTGGTGCAGCCGGGCCTGCTCGACGATGCCGGCGCGCAGATCGCGCGCGTGCTTGGCACGGGCCGCACGGCGGCCATCGTCGCGGGTGCGACCGTAGCGGGGCTGTACGCCGAGCGGATGGCGGCGTCGCTCACACGCGCGGGCTTTCGCGCCGTGACGTTCACCTATCCCGGCGGCGAGCACTGCAAGACGCTCGCCACCTATGCGGCGCTGCTGGACTTTCTGGCCGCGCACCGCCTGAGCCGCAGCGACCTCATCGTCGCGCTCGGCGGCGGCGTGACCGGCGACCTCGCGGGCTTTGCCGCCGCGACGTATCAGCGCGGCATCCCGTTCGTGCAGGTGCCGACGACGCTGCTGGCCGCCGTGGACTCCTCCGTCGGCGGCAAGACGGCCGTGAACCTCGCAAGCGGCAAAAATCAGGTCGGCTGCTTCTATCAGCCGAGCCTCGTGCTCTGCGACCCGGACACGCTGCGCACCCTCCCGCCGGAGGAATACCGCAACGGCTGCGCCGAGGTCATCAAATACGCCGTGCTGCGCAGCGAGCCGTTTTTTGACGCGCTGCGCGCAGAGCCGGTCAGCGCACAGGTGGAGCACGTCATCGCAACGTGTGTCGGCATGAAGCGTGACCTCGTCGCGGCCGATGAGTTTGACCGCGGCAGCCGCCAACTGCTGAACCTCGGCCACTCGTTCGGCCACGCGGTCGAAAAATGCAGCGACTACGCCGTGCCGCACGGCTGCGGCGTGGCCATCGGCATGGCCATCATCGCGCGCGCAGCTACCAAACGCGGCATCTGCACGGACGATACCTGCGCGCAGATCCTCGCGCTCCTGCGGCAGTACGGCCTGCCGACGGAGACGGCGTTTACCCGTGACGCGCTCACGGACGCCGCGCGCTCGGATAAAAAGATCGCCGACGGCAAGCTGCACCTCATCGTGCCGGAGCGTATCGGCCGCTGCCGCATCGAGACGATCCCGGCGGCGGATATCCCCGCCTGGCTCGCGGACGGAGGCATCGCATGAATCAGACCGTTTCCCCCGGGCCGCGCACGGGCAGCGTGCGCATCCCGGCTTCGAAATCGCAGGCGCACCGTCTGCTCATCTGCGCTGCCCTCGGCGCGCAGCCCGTGGCGCTGCGGTGCGACGGCGTCTCGGCCGACATCGCCGCCACGGCGCGCTGCCTGTCCGCCCTCGGCGCGGACATCACGGACGACGGCGCGGGCACGCTGCGCATCGACCCCATTGCCGGGGAAATGCCCGCGCACGCAGATCTTTTCTGCGGCGAGAGCGGCTCGACGCTGCGCTTTCTGCTGCCGGTCGTGGGCGCGCTCGGCGCGGACGTGACCTTCCACATGGAAGGGCGCCTGCCGAAGCGGCCGCTGTCACCCCTCGACGCGGTGCTCACGGCGCACGGCATGACCATCCGGCGCGACGGCGCGCTGCTGCACGTTGCCGGGCAGCTGCGGCCCGGTACTTACGAACTGCCGGGTGACGTGTCCTCGCAGTACATCTCCGGCCTGCTCATGGCGCTGCCGCGCCTGCCGGGGGAGAGCACGCTCGCCGTGACGGGCCGGCTCGAGTCCGCGGGCTACATCGCCATGACGGAGGACGCGCTGCGCCTGTCCGGCATCCGCCTGCAAAAGCGGGAGCGGACGTACACCATCTCCGGCGGCCAGACGGCGCGCCTCCCGGCGCAGTGCCATGTGGAGGGCGACTGGTCGAACGCCGCGTTTTTCCTGTGCATGGGCGCGCTCTCGCCCGCCGGCGTCACGGTCACGGGCCTTGCGCCCGACTCGTCGCAGGGCGACCGCGCGGTGCTGGATGTGCTGCGCCGCTTCGGCGCGGATGTGCGCGAGACGCAGGATGCCGTCACCGTAAGGCGCTGCGCGCTGCGCGGCGTCACGATCGACGCCGCGCCCATCCCGGATCTGATCCCGGTGCTGAGCGTCGTCGCCGCGCTCGCGGACGGCCAGACGCAGATCGTCAACGCCGCCCGCCTGCGGCTCAAGGAGTCCGACCGGCTCGAGAGCACGGCCGCCATGCTGCGCGCGCTCGGCGCGCAGGTGAAAGAGCACGACAGCGGCCTGACCGTCACCGGCCGAAAGGTGCTCACCGGCGGCACGGTCGACCCGCAGCACGACCACCGCATCGCCATGGCGGCGGCCGCCGCCGCCAGCGGCAGCACCGCGCCCGTCACGGTGCGCGACTGCGCCTGTACCGACAAATCCTACCCCCGCTTCTGGACGGATCTTTCCGCGCTGAAAACCGTTCCCGCGGCGGAAAATACAGATCTTGAATAAGGAGCTTGACCATGGAACTTAGTGATTATCGCCAGCAGATCGACGGCATCGACAGTCAGCTGCTCGCTCTGTTTTACCAGCGTATGGAGGTCGCGGCGCAGATCGCGGGCTACAAGAAGGCGCACAATCTCCCGGCGCTCGATGCCGGGCGCGAGCGCGCGAAGCTGCAGCAGATCGCGGACGCTGCGCCGGAGGACCTGCGCGAATACGCCGTGTCGCTCTACTCGCTCATCTTTGAGCTCAGCCGCAGCTGCCAGAACCGGCTGCTCGGCGTCACGAGTCCGCTGACTGCCGAGATCGAGCAGGCCATCGCGCGCACACCGCAGCTGTTCCCGGAGCACCCGGCCGTCGCGTGTCAGGGCGTGGAGGGCGCGTATTCCCAGCTCGCGTGCGACCGCCTGTTCACGATGCCGAACGTGTTTTACTGCGCCACGTTCGAGGCGGTGTTCGCCGCCATCGAAAAGGGCCTGTGCCGCTACGGTGTCATCCCGCTGGAAAACAGCACGGCCGGCTCCGTCAACGCCGTGTACGATCTGATGATGCAGCACAACTTCCGCATCGTGCGCAGTGTGCGCCTGAAGATCGACCACTGCCTGCTGGCCAAGCCCGGCACGAAGCTCTCGGACATCAAGGAGATCTACTCGCACGAGCAGGCCATCAGCCAGTGCGGCCGCTTCCTGCAGAGTCTGCCGGGCGTGACGGTCGTGCGCTGCGAGAACACCGCCGTGGCCGCCAAGCGCGTGGCCGAGTCGGACCGCACGGACGTCGCGGCGCTCTCGTCGCGCGCGTGCGTCGGACTCTACGGGCTTGAGAGCCTGGCCTCCTCCGTGCAGGATCAGGGCAACAACTACACGCGCTTTATCTGCATCGCCAAGGACCTTGAGATCTATCCCGGCGCCGACCGCACGAGCCTCATGATGGTGCTGCCGCACAAGCCGGGCTCTCTGTACAAGGTGCTCTCGCGCTTTTACGCGCTCGGCATCAATCTCAACAAGCTCGAGAGCCGTCCGCTGCCGGAGCGCGACTTTGAGTTCATGTTCTACTTCGATCTCGAGACGTCGGTCTATTCGCCGCAGTTCCAGCAGCTCATGGGCGAGCTGCCGGGCCTGTGTGAGGAATTCTCCTACCTCGGCAGCTACCGAGAGGTGGTGTGATGATGCGGTGCGGACTTCTGGGCGAAAAGCTCGGCCACAGCTACTCGCCGGCCATCCACGCGCAGCTCGCGGACTATGCCTACGGGCTCTATGAGGTCGCGCCGGAGGACCTGCCGGCGTTTTTGACCGGCGGCGATTTCGACGCGCTCAACGTGACCATCCCGTATAAAAAGGCGGTCATCCCGTACTGCGCGGAACTCTCGCCGATCGCGCGCAGGCTCGGCAGCGTGAACGTGCTCGTCCGCCGGGCGGACGGCACGCTCTATGGCGATAATGCCGATGCCTTCGGCTTTGCGTATCTCGTGCGCCACAGCGGCATCGACGTCGCGGGGCAAAAGGCGCTCGTGCTCGGCAACGGCGGCGCGTCCGCGACCATTCAGGCCGTGCTCGAGCAGCTCGGCGCGCGCGTGACGGTCATCTCCCGCCACGGGCCGGATAACTACGACAATCTCGACCGCCACGCCGACGCGCGCGTGATCGTCAACACCACGCCGGTCGGTATGTACCCGAACACGGGCAGGGCCGCCGTCGACCTGCGGCAGTTTCCGCAGTGCGCGGGCGTGCTCGATATCGTCTATAACCCCGCGCGCACGGCGCTGCTGCTGCAGGCGGAAAGCCTCGGCATCCCGTGCGCGGGCGGGCTGTACATGCTCGTGGCGCAGGCCAAGCGCAGCTGTGAGGTGTTCACCGATACGGTCATCGACGACGCGGAGATCCTGCGCATCCACCGCCTGCTGCGGCAGGAGATGGAAAACATCGTCCTCATCGGCATGCCCGGCAGCGGCAAGAGCACCATCGCGGCGCTGCTTGCCGAGCGGCTGCACCGCCCGGTGCTCGACAGCGACGCGCAGGTCGTCGAGACGGCTGGCATGTCCATCCCGGACATCTTTGCCGCCGGGGGAGAGAACGCCTTCCGCGCGCGGGAGACGGCCGCACTCGCCGAGCTCGGCAAGCGCTCGGGCGCGGTGCTTGCGACCGGCGGCGGCAGCATCTGCCGCGAGGAAAATTACCCGCTCCTGCACCAGAACGGCACGATTTTCTGGCTTCAGCGCGACCTCGCGCTGCTGCCGAAGGACGGCCGCCCCATCTCCCAGCGCAGCGACCTCGCCGCGCTCTACGCGCAGCGTGCGCCGCTGTACGCCCGCTTCGCCGACGCGGTCATTGACAACAACGGTACGCCGGAGGAGACGGTGCGCAAAATTCTGGAGGTGCTGGCATGAAGTTTCTCGTCATCAACGGCCCGAACCTGAACCTGCTCGGCCTGCGTGAGCCGGCCATTTACGGCAGCCGGAGCTTTTCCGCGCTGCAGGATTTCATCCGCGCATCCGCCGCCGATGCGGGCGTGGAGGTCGATCTGTTCCAGTCCAACCACGAGGGCGCGATCGTCGATGCCATTCAGGCGGCCTACGGCACGGCCGACGGCATCGTCATCAACCCCGCTGCCTATACGCACACGAGCGTCGCCATTCTCGACGCGCTCAAGGCTGTGGCCCTCCCGGCGGTGGAGGTGCACCTGTCGGACGTCAGCGCCCGGGAGGATTTTCGCCAGATCTCCTATGCCGGCATGGCGTGCGTGAAAACATACATGGGTCTCGGCTTCGAGGGCTACCGGCAGGCCATTTTGTACCTGAAACAGTATCTGGAGGAGGCAAACGCATGATCTCGAAACAAATGATCGACTGGGGCGAGAGCGGCTGCTCCATCCGCGAGATCGCGGCCTACGGCGAGCGCCGCGCGTCCGAGATCGGCCCGGAAAACGTCTATAACTTCGCCATCGGCAACCCGAGCATCGACCCGCCGGACTGCGTGCAGGAGGCGGTCGAGCGGCTGCTGCGCACCGTGCCGCCCACGCAGCTGCACGCCTACGCGCCCGCGCCGGGCATGGCGTCCGTGCGCGAAAAGGTCGCGGCCTACCTGACGGACACCTTCGGCGAGGCGTACCGCGCGCAGGATATTTACATGACCGACGGCGCGTCGAGCGCGCTGGCCATCCTCACGCGCGCGCTCATGGGTCCGGGGGATGAGGCCATCGTGTTCGCACCGTACTTCCCGGAGTACGCCGTCTATGCCGAGGCGGCGGGCGGCAGCGTGCGCGTTGTGCCGTGCCGGGCGGACACGTTCGCGCTCGATCTCGATGCGCTCGCGGCCGCGGTGACGGAAAAGACCGCGCTGCTCATCCTGAACTCGCCGAATAATCCCTCCGGCGTCGTCGTCTCGCGCCCGGAGCTTGAGGCGCTGGCAGCGCTCCTGCGCGAAAAACAGGCCCGGTACGGCCACCCGATCTACATCATTGCCGACGAGCCGTACCGCGAGCTGGTCTACGGCGGGGTGGAGGTGCCGTTCCTGCCCGCGATCTATCCGAACGCGATCTACTGCTATTCCTACAGCAAGACGCTGTCCCTGCCCGGCGAGCGCGTGGGCTTTCTCGCCCTGCACCCGGCCATGGACGATTACGCCGCCGTGCACGCGGCCGTGCTCGGCGCGGGGCGCGCGCTGGGGTATGTGTGCGTGTCGTCGCTGTTCCAGCTCGCCGTGGCCGAGTGCCTCGGCCAGACAGCGGACATCGCGGCCTATGCCGCCAACCGCGAGCTGATCTACGGCGCGCTCACGGGCATGGGCTATGCGTGCGCGCGGCCGGACGGCGCGTTTTATCTCTTCCTCAAGTCGCCGGAGCCGGACGCCCGGGCGTTTTGCCGCCGCGCGATGGACTATGACATCCTGCTCGTGCCGGGCGATGATTTCGGCTGCCCCGGCTATGCGCGCCTGGCCTACTGCGTGGCGCGCAGCCAGCTCGAGCGCTCGCTCCCGGCGTTCCGCAAGCTGGCCGGGAGCTACGGCCTGACCAAATAAATTTCGCAGACAAAAACGGCGTCCCCGAGCCCTCGGGGACGCCGTTTTTGCGCGGATGGTGTCAGGCGTACATGGCGTTGGTGCTCATATAGTCATAGATGACCTTGCCGTGGTGCTGCTCCTGCTTTTGAATGTCGTTGAGCACGCTGCGCGCGTTGGCATCATTGAATTCGAACACGCACGTGTCGTACAGGTGCGAGGCGTGCTTTTCCATTGCGAGCACGTCCGTGCACAGGTAGCAGTCGTTTTGCTTTTGTGGGGTCTCGGTGTTGTTGTAGGTCGCCGTGAACGTCGTCGGCACGGTCGCGGAGTCCGCCGGGGCGGCGACGGTGCCGCCCTCCATCTGCGTGATCGTGTCGAGATGCTGCTGCTCGACCTGCGCGATCTGCTCGAACAGGTTTTTCAGCTGCGGGTCGTTGGCGCAGGCGGCGTGGCGGTTATATTTGTCCACGCACAACTGCTCCTGCCCTTTGAGATCTTTGAGTAAACTGGCCTCTTTTGGGGTCAACTGCATAAATATCACCTCAGTGCCAGTATGCCCACCGGCGCGGCGGGACATACACCGGCGGAAAAAAACCGGTGGCGTCCGCGCGCAAAATCGGTTATAATCGGGCTGACCCTATGGAAAAGAGAGATGCAGCTATGGCAAAGATTTTTGATATTTCGGACTTTTCCGCGCCGGAGCTGGACGTGTACGCCCGCCTGACGGAAAACCAGCTCGTCAACCGCGCCGACCCGGCAAACGCGCTCTTCATCGCCGAGAGCCCGCTCGTGATCGGCCGCGCGCTCGACGCGGGGTGCGTGCCGGTGTCGTTTTTGATGGAGCGCCGCCACGTGAACGGCAAGGCGCGCGAGATCCTGGCGCGCTGCCCCGCGGACATCCCGGTCTATGCCGCCGAGCTCGACGTGCTCACGCAGCTGACAGGCTTTCATCTCACGCGCGGCATGCTCTGCGCCATGCGCCGCCCGGCACTGCCGGAGGTCGCCGTCCTGTGCGCCAACGCTGCGCGCGTGGCCGTGCTGGAAAACGTGATGAACCCGACGAACATCGGCGCGATCTTCCGCTCGGCGGCGGCGCTCGGCGTGGACGCCGTGCTGCTCACGTCGGCGGGCAGTGACCCGCTCTACCGCCGCGCCGTGCGCGTGAGCATGGGCACGGTCTTTCAGGTGCCGTGGACGTATCTGCCTGAGGGCGGCGACTGGCAGGAGACGCTGCACGCGCTCGGCTTTCAAACGGCGGCCATGGCGCTGCGGGACGATTCGCTGCGCATTGACGACAAGCGCCTGCGCGCCGTGCCGCGCCTTGCCATCGTGCTCGGCACGGAGGGCGACGGGCTGGCCGCCCGCACGATCGCCGCGTGCGATTACACCGTGCGCATCCCCATGACGCACGGGGTCGATTCGCTCAATGTGGCCGCGGCGAGCGCCGTCGCGTTTTACCAGCTCGCGCTGCTGCGCGGCTGAGACTGTCAAAAAGTGTTACTTTTTGACAAAGAGGCTGCAGTCTGCTGCGCGCATAATTTGTGCGTCCACGGCGCACAAATTCCACACTTGCAGCCTGAGAAGTATTTTCTCCGACGCACATGTCGCCGAAGAAAATGATCTCACTTTCTTTCGCCGCTCCGGCGGCGAAACTCTACGAGGTTTTGGATAAACTGAAATCCGGCTTCCAACACGGAAGCCGGATTTTTTGTTGTTTTCAGACGTCGAACCGGTCGTAGTTCCCGGCGCAGTCGAGGCACAGCTTCTGCCCGCCGACGAGGCGGATCCAGTTGGCGCCCGTCACCTCGCCGCAGCACGCGCACGGGTAGGAGTCAAATAGTTTGGCCGGCTCTGGCAGCGGGATGGTTGCCGGCTTGACGTCGAACAGGTCGGCCGGTTTCTGCGCCTGATAGTAGGCGAAGGATTCCTCGCGCGTCATCCCCTCCGGCCGCGGCCGGAGCACCAGGCGCACGGACTTGCCCGTGGCGCGATTATAAAATGAGAACGCCTGTTTGCCGCGCATATGAAACAGCAGGTTGCCCTTGCCGATGCTGCACCCGAGCAGCGCCTGAATGGCGTCCACGCCGCAGGCGTCGTTTTCCGCGATGCACACGACCTGCTCGTCGCCGGAGAAGGACAGCTCCAGCAGCTCGGCGGCGTAGCACGCGGCCTTATATCCGATCGTCAGCCCGCCGCAGGCGTGGCCGTGAAATTGTACGCAGGTTTCCCAGTTGGTCATGATCTTGTCTCCTTTTCTTCGTCATCAATGAGCACGAGCCTGTGCCCCTGCACGTCCACGATGCTGCCCGTCACGCCGTAGACGTCCCGCAGGGCGTCGGCGTCGAAGATCTCCGCGCCGCCGTAACGGTACACCTCGCCCTCGCGCAGCAGCAGAAAGCGGTCGCAGAACCGCAGCGCGAGGTTCAGGTCGTGGATGACGATCATCGCCGTGAGATTCTGCTCGCGGCACAGGTCGCGCGTGATCTGCAGCACCTGATATTGATTGCGGATGTCGAGATTGCTGGTCGGTTCGTCCAGCAGCAGGAGCGTCGGCTCCTGCGCCAGCGCGCGGGCAAGCATGACCTTCTGCCGCTCGCCGCCGGAGAGCCGGTTGAGGAACCGGCCGCGCATGTCCTCCAGATTCAGATAGCGCATGGCCTCGTGTACGACGTGGTGGTCGTGCTCCGTCACGCCCCAAGTCATGTAGGGCCGCCGTCCGAGCATGACCATGTCGTGCACGGTCATCTGTGTGTCGGGCACGTGCTGTGCCACGAAGGCTACGCGTTTTGCGATCTCCCGGTGGGAGAGCGTGAGCAGATCCTCGCCGTCGATACGGCAGTGCCCACTGTCAGCCGTGAGGATACGGTTCATGCACTTGAGCAGCGTGCTCTTGCCGACGCCGTTGTTGCCGAGCACGGCCAGAAAGTGCCCGTCCTCCAGCTCGAAGCTCACATCGCGGAGGATCGGCCGCCCGCCCTTATAGTGATAGCAGAGATGGTCCACACAGATCATGTCCGACCCCTCCCCTTGAACAGCAGGTACAAAAACAGCGGGCCGCCGAGAAACGCCGTCAGCGCGCCGATCGGCAGAATGACCGGCATGATGATCACGCGCGCGGCCAGGTCGCTCAGCAGCAGCAGTGCCGCGCCGGCGAGCACGGAGCCAGGGATGAGATAGATATAGTTGTTGCCGACGACCATGCGCACGATGTGCGGCGCAACGAGACCGATGAAGTTGATGAGGCCGACGTGCGACACGATCACCGAGCAGACAAAGCACGTGAGTACAACGTTCGTGAGTGTCAGCCGCCGCACATGGATGCCGAGGCTCAGCGCCGTCTCCTCGCCGGAGAGCAAGGCGTTATAGTCCCAGCGGTGCAGGTAGCAGTAGCCGATCAGCAGCAGTACGGCCAGTGCCATGCCGCGCAGGGACTGCCAGTCCGTGCTGCCGAGGTCGCCGAACGTCCAGAATACGAGCGACGAGAGCGCGACCTCGTCGGCAAAGTATTGCAGCAGCGTGGTCGCGCCGGTCAGCATGGAGCTGATGGCGACGCCCGCGAGCACGATGCCCTCCGAGGAGATCTGCTTGAACTGGCTCAGCCCCAGAATGACGGCCGCGACAAGCAGCGAGCCGAGAAACGAGCACAGCGGAATAGCCCAGCTGCCGGCCTGGCTCAGGCCGAGACCGATGATGGCGACGGCTGCGCCGAACGTCGCACCCTGCGACACGCCGAGCGTAGAGGCCGAGGCGAGCGGATTGCGCAGCACGGCCTGCAGGATGCACCCGGCCAGCCCCAGTCCCGCGCCGGCGACCATGGCGGTGCAGATGCGCGGCAGGCGGTTATTGCGGATGACGAGATTGATCTTCGCGTCCGACGCCCGGCCGAAGATGCCCCGGATGAGCTCGGCGGCGGGCGTGTTGTAAGACCCGGCGCGCAGCGACAAAAAGAACGCGAGCGCCAGAATGGCCGCCAGCAGGATCAGAAAGCGGATGCTTCTGGCGCGGTTGCGGCTGTAGTCGGAATCGTGCGGCTTACTCGCCGAGTGTGATGGCACGGAATGCATACCCGGCCTCCTTCAGATCGGAATAGGGGTTGGAGCCGAGCAGCTCCGTAAAGATCTCGCCGGCCTTGGCCTCGGGGTCAATGTCGGCAAACTGCTCCGGATACAGCACGCAGGCGGCATAATAGGCGTCGGCCAGCGCCGTCTCCAGATTGGAGGCCGAGGAACGGAACGAGATCTGCGAATAGACCTTACCGCTGCGCACGGCGGTGAGGCTGTTATAAAAAGCCGGGTTGGCCTGATAATCTTCGTTGATCAGGGGCATACCATTAAAGTCCAGGAAGATCACATCCGGGTCCCAGGCGAGCACCTGCTCGGTGTCGATGTTGAACGCGCCGGTCTGCCCGGTCGTGTCGGCGAGGTTTTTGGCGTGGATGAGCGCAAACGGGCCGTAGCCTGCCTCCGTGCCCTCAAAGCCGTGCTGCCCCTTGAAGGACACGCCGCCGACATAGACGGACGGCTTCTGATCGTCTGCAATCTTGGCCGTGCGCGTGTCGAGGTCGGTCTGGATGCCCTTGAGGTACTTGGTCAGCTCCTGCGCGCGCGTTTCCAGCCCGTAGAGCTCGCCGAGGATGCGGATGGTCTCATAGGCCGCATCGTCGAGCGTGGTGTCGCTGCCGGGCACGACAAAGACCGGGATGCCGGTCTTCGCGCTCAGCTCGTCCGCATCGCACGAGGCGTAGGCGCTCATGACGATGACCTGCGGCGCGACGTCGATGATCTGCTCTACGTACGGCTCGCCGTTCGTACCGGTGACGGGCAGATCCTTGAATTTGTCGAAGTTCACGTAGTTATACAGGCGGCTCATGCCGGCCTTGGTCTCGTAGTCCTCCACGCCGACCACGCGGTCAGCCGCGCCGACATAGCAGCTGTAGCGCAGCGCGCCGACGCCGACGCACACGACGCGCTCGACCTTGTCGGGTATGGTCACGGTGCGGTTTTTGCTGTCCGTGATCGTGCGTGTTCCGGCAGTGTCGGAGGTTGCTGTTTTCCCGCCGCAGGCCGTGCAGGCCAGCAGCGTCAGGACTGCCAGCAGCAGGCAGATGATGTTGCGTTTTTTCATACATTCCATCCTCATTTTCTGTTGTTTGCCCCGTTTCCGGAGCGCTGTCACCAGTATACCGGACGGCGCTCCACAGCGTAAGCACCCTGGGGGGATGAAAAGTTGCACAGTTTTTTTCACAATTTTTCGCTGACAGCCAAATGGAATTTGCCCGTTTTTCAACATGAATGAAGGAAATGGTATATAAACACAGGGAAATTTGCGCCATGTCGCGGCATTTTACAATTTTACATGCATTTTACATAAGCGCTCTTTTCGTTTTTACATCCCATGCTTATCCTGTGAAGCGTAGGGAACAAAAAACCAAAATCAAAATCGAAGTTCGAAAGGAGCACTTCATCTTGAAAAAGATCATTACCATTTTGTGCATTGCCGTCATGGCGCTCTCGCTGTTTGCGGGCTGCGGCCAGAAGGCGGACGACAACAGCACGGCTGCTGCCGGTGGCACGGTCTCGACCGACGGTTCCACCTCGATGGAAAAAGTCATCGGCGCGCTCGGCGAGTCCTTCATGGAAGCAAACTCGGGCACGACCTTCACCTATAACCCGACCGGCTCCGGCTCCGGCATCCAGGCCGTCTCCGAGGGTCGCTGCGACATCGGCCTGTCGAGCCGCGCGCTCAAGGACGACGAGAAGGCATCCGGCCTGAAGGAGACCACCCTCGCCCTCGACGGCATCGCCATCATCGTCAACCCCCAGAACCCCGTCAAGGACCTGACCCTGGAGCATATCGCCAAGATCTACACCGGTGAGATCACCAACTGGAAGGATGTCGGCGGCAACGACGCCGAGATCGTCCTCATCGGCCGCGAGGCCGGCAGCGGCACGCGCGACGGCTTCGAGTCCATCACCGACACGAAGGATGCCTGCCAGTACCGTCAGGAGCTGACCTCCACGGGCGATGTCATCACCACCGTGTCCCAGAACCCGAACGCCATCGGCTATGCCTCTCTGGCCGCCATCAAGGACAGCGTCAAGGCCCTGACCGTCAACGGTGTTGCCCCGACGGAAGCGACCGTCAAGGACGGCACCTACCTCGTGCAGCGTCCGTTCGTCCTCGTGACGAAGGAAGGCGTGGCCCTGAGCGAGACCGCGCAGAAGTTCTTCGACTTTGCGACCTCTGCAGATGCCGCGTCCATCATCTCCGCGGCGGGCGCAGTCCCGGTGGCCTGAGCCACAGACAAGCGTACAGGCGGCTGGAGACCAGCCGCCTTTCGCATATACAGAGGTGCTGGATATGAAAAAGAGATCTCAAGTTCTGGAGACGGTCGTGCATGGCGTGTTTCTGCTCCTTGGCCTTATCACCGTCGGGTGTGTGCTGCTCATCAGCGTGTACCTGATCGTCTCCGGCATCCCCGCCATCCGGAAGATCGGGCTCGTCCCGTTTCTGTTCGGCAAGACGTGGGCCTCCACGGCGGCAGAGCCGTCGTACGGCATTTTGCCGTTCATTCTGACAAGTGTATACGGCACGGCCGGGGCCATCGTGCTCGGCGTGCCGCTGGGCTTTCTGACGGCCGTGTATCTGGCGAAGGTCGCCCCGCCGCGGCTCAAGACCGTGCTCGAATCGGCCGTGAGCCTGCTGGCCGGCATCCCGTCGGTCGTCTACGGCCTTGTGGGTATGCTCGTGCTCGTGCCGGGCATCCGCAAGGTGTTTCACCTGGCCGACGGCGCGAGCCTGCTCGCCGCCATCGTCGTGCTGGCGATCATGATCCTGCCGTCGATCATCAAGGTGTCCGTCACGGCGCTCGAGGCCGTGCCACCCGAGTATGAGGACGCATCGCTCGCGCTCGGCGCGACGCCCATCGAGACGTATTTCAAGGTTTCCGTCCCGGCGGCGAAGAGCGGCATTGCCGCCGCCGTCGTGCTCGGCGTCGGCCGCGCCATCGGCGAGGCCATGGCCGTCATGATGGTGTCGGGCAATGTGCCGAATATGCCGAGCCTGTTTCAGAGCGTGCGCTTTCTGACCACCGCCGTCGCCAGCGAAATGTCCTACTCCAGCGGCCTGCAGCGGCAGGCGCTGTTTTCCATCGCGCTGGTGCTGTTTTTGTTCATCATGCTCATCAACGCCACGCTCAACTTCTTCCTCAAGCGCAATAAGGAGGGGGACAAATGAAAAAGAAAGCCGTTTCCGGTGGCCGCAGGGCCTATATTCTCACCATGCGCATCCTCATGGGTGCGGCGGCCATTATCACGGCGGCGCTCGTGCTGTTTCTGATCGCCTACGTGCTCATCAAAGGCCTGCCGAACGTGTCGTGGGCGCTGCTGTCCACCGCGCCGAGCTACCTGTCCGACCGCATCGGCATCCTGCCGGACATCCTCAACACGCTCTATATCGTCATTGCGACGCTGCTCATCGTCCTGCCGCTCGGCGTGGGCGCGGCCATCTACCTGACCGAGTACGCCACGAACCGCCGGCTCATCGGCGCCATCGAGTACGCGGCTGAGACGCTCTCCGGCATCCCGTCGATCATCTACGGCCTTGTGGGCATGCTGTTTTTCTGCCAGTTTCTGAACATGAAAACATCGCTGCTGGCCGGCGCGCTCACGCTCGTCATCATGAACATGCCGACCATCATGCGCACCACGCAGGAGAGCCTCAAAACCGTGCCGCAGAGCTACCGTGAGGGCGCGTTCGGCCTCGGTGCGGGCAAGTGGCGTGTCATCCGCACCGTGGTGCTGCCCGGCTGCGTGGACGGCGTCATCACCGGCTGCATCCTGTCCGTCGGCCGCATCCTCGGCGAGTCGGCCGCGCTGCTGTTCACGGCGGGCTTTGCCCACGCGCTCAACGACTTTTTCGAGGGACTGAGCAGCGCGGGCGCCACGCTCACCGTCGCGCTTTACGTTTACGCCAAGGAGCAGGGCCGGTTTGATGTGGCCTTTGCCATCGCCGCCATTTTGATGATCCTTACGCTGCTCATCAACGGCGCTGCTACGCTCGTTGAGCGATACTTCAGGAGGAAAAGAAGTTTATGAGTGACATTATGACAGTCCAGGGCCTGGACCTCTGGTACGGAGATCATCAGGCGCTGCACGATATCAGTTTGAACATTCCCGAAAAGAGCATCACGGCGCTCATCGGGCCGTCCGGCTGCGGCAAATCCACGTTTCTCAAAACGCTCAACCGCATGAACGACCTCATCCCGGGCGTGAAGATCACGGGCGATGTGCGCTACCGCGATCAGGACATTTTCGCCCCCGGCACGGACGTCAACGAGCTGCGGCGCGAGATCGGCATGGTCTTTCAGAAGCCGAACCCGTTTCCGATGAGCATCTACGACAACATCGCCTATGGCCCGCGCACGCACGGCATCAAAAACCGCGCCAGGCTCGACGAGATCGTCGAAAAGTCCCTGCGCGGCGCGGCCATCTGGGACGAGGTGAAAGACCGCCTGCGCAAAAACGCCCTCGGCCTCTCCGGCGGCCAGCAGCAGCGCCTGTGCATCGCCCGCGCGCTCGCGGTCGAGCCGGAGGTGCTGCTCATGGACGAGCCCACGAGCGCGCTTGACCCCATCTCCACGTCGAAGATCGAGGAGCTGGCCATGCAGCTCAAGGAACAGTACACGATCGTCATCGTCACGCACAACATGCAGCAGGCGGTGCGTATCTCCGACCGCACGGCGTTTTTCCTGCTCGGCGAGCTCGTCGAGTGCGGCGACACGCAGCAGCTGTTCTCGCAGCCGCAGGATAAGCGCACGGAGGATTACATCACAGGGAGGTTTGGCTAATGAGAAGCCGGTTTGATGAACAGCTCGCGCTCCTGAACAAGGAGATGATCGAGATGGGCGCACTGTGCGAGGAGGTCATCGCGCTCGCGTCCAAGGCCCTTACGGAGGCGGATCCGGAGCTGGCGCAGCGCGTCGCGCCGCTCGATGCCGAGATCGACCAGAAAGAGCGCAATATCGAGTCGCTGTGCCTCAAGCTCCTGCTCCAGCAGCAGCCCGTCGCGCGCGATCTGCGCCAGATCTCGGCCGCACTGAAGATGATCACGGACATGGAGCGCATCGGCGATCAGGCCGAGGACATTGCGGAGATCATCCAGTTTCTCGCCGGCCGTTCGGCGGAAAATGACGATCTGCTGCGCGAAATGGCGCTCTCGACCATCCATATGGTCACAGAAAGTGTTGACGCCTATGTCAAGCGTGATACAATGCTGGCAGAGACGGTCATCGCCGAGGACGATGTCGTGGACAACGCCTTCGACGAGGTCAAGCGCCGGCTGATCGACAAGATCGCCGCCCACCCCGACGACGGGGAGTACGCGCTCGACCTGCTCATGATCGCCAAATACTTCGAGCGCATCGGCGACCACGCGACGAACATCGCCGAGTGGGTGATCTTCTCGGTCACCGGGGTGCACAAGGAGGGGTAAGCCATGATCTGGTGTGTGGAGGACGACGCCAGTATCCGCGACATTGAGGTCTATACGCTCTCATCCACGGGGTTTGACGCCCGCGGCTTTGCCGACGGCGTGTCATTCTGGTCGGCGCTCCAGACGGAGAAGCCCGATCTGGTGGTGCTCGACGTGATGCTGCCCGGCGTGGACGGCATCGAGCTGCTGCAGCGCATGAAGGCGTCGGCGGAGCTGCGCACCATCCCGGTCGTCATGGCCACGGCCAAGGGCGCGGAGTATGACAAGATCCGCGGCCTCGACCTCGGCGCGGACTATTACCTCGTCAAGCCCTTCGGCGTGATGGAGCTCGTGTCCTGCGTCAAGGCGGTGCTGCGCCGCTGCCAGCCGGAAAAAGCTGCACATCAGCTGCGCAGCGGCGGGCTCGTCGTCGATCTCGACGCACACACGGTCACGGTCGATGGCGCGCGTGTCGCGCTTACGTATAAAGAATTTGAACTTCTGCGCCTGTTTCTGTCCCATCCGGGCATGGCGTTCACGCGCGACCAGCTCTTTCAGGAGATTTGGGGCATGGACTACTGCGGTGAGACCCGCACGGTCGACATGCACATCCGGACACTCCGGCAGAAGCTCGGCCCCTACGGACGGCGGATCGAAACGGTGCGCAATGTTGGCTACCGCATGGAGGCAACGACATGACCAAAAAGATCTTTCAATCCATCCTGCTCGTGGCCGGGTGCGTGCTGCTGGCGAGCCTGCTGATCATCATGGGCTTTTTGTACGATTACTTCGGCGGCGTGGAGGAAAACCAGCTGCGCGACGAGCTGAGTCTCGCCGCAGCGGCCGTCGAGGACGGCGGCACGGACTATCTGTCCCAGCTGACGGCCGACCGCTGCCGCCTGACATGGATCGCGGCCGACGGTAGCGTCCTGTACGACACGAAGACCAACGCCGAGAGTCTTGAGAACCACGCCTCGCGCGCCGAGGTCAGTCAGGCGCTGGCGACCGGCACCGGCGAGAGCACGCGCTATTCCTCGACGCTCATGGAAAAGACCATGTACTACGCCCAGCGTCTGGACGACGGCACGGTGCTGCGCATTTCCATCAGCCGCGCGACGGTCGGCATGATCGCCGTCGGCATGATCCAGCCGCTGCTGATCGTGCTCATCGTGGCGCTCATTCTCTCTGGCGTGCTCGCAAAACGGCTGTCGCGGCGCATCGTCGACCCGCTCAACAGCCTCGATCTCGAGCACCCGCTCGACAACGATGCCTACGAGGAGGTCTCTCCGCTGCTCAAGCGCATCCACCACCAGCACGTCGAGATCCAGACGCAGCTGCGCGAGCTGCGCGAAAAGACCGACGAGTTCACGCAGATTACCGGCAGCATGCGCGAGGGGCTCGTCCTGCTCGACGAGCATGGCAGCATCCTGAGCATCAACGCCGCGGCGCAGGCGCTCTTCGGCGCGGACGCGCAGTGCGTCGGCCGTGATTTTCTCACCATCGAGCGCAGCCACGAGATCAGCGCCGCCATTCAGGCCGCCGCTGCGGACGGCCACAGTGAGGTGCGCGCCGAGCGCGCGGGCCGCGTGTATCAGTTCGATATCAGCCGCACCACGTCCGACGGGAAATTCCTCGGCACGGTCATTCTGGCCTTTGACATCACGGAGCAGGAGTTTGCCGAGCGCAACCGCCGCGAGTTCACGGCGAATGTCTCGCACGAGCTCAAAACGCCGCTGCAGGGCATCATCGGCAGCGCCGAGCTGATCGAAAACGGCATGGTCAAGCCCGAGGATCTGCCGCGCTTCGTCGGCCACATCCACGCCGAGGCCGCGCGCCTCGTCACGCTCATCGACGATATCATCCGCCTGTCCCAGCTCGACGAGGGCGACGCCATGCCGACGGAGCCGGTCGACCTGCTCGCCGTGTCGCAGGAGGCGGCGGAGAACCTGCACGACGCCGCGGCCGCGCGCAACGTTACGGTCAGCGTGCAGGGGGAGCCCACTGTGATCCCCGGCGTGCGCCGCCTGCTCTATGAGATCGTCTACAATCTCTGCGACAACGCCATCAAGTACAACCGTGACGGCGGGCGCGTGGACGTGACGGTCGCGGCCGATGCCGGCGGCAGCAGCATCACCGTTGCCGACACCGGCATCGGCATCGCGCCGGAGCATCAGGCGCGTGTGTTCGAGCGCTTCTACCGCGTGGATAAGAGCCACTCCAAGGCGTCCGGCGGCACGGGCCTCGGCCTGTCGATCGTCAAGCACGCCGTGCAGTATCACCACGGCCGCATCGAGCTCGAGAGCACGCCCGGCACGGGCACGACCATCTGCGTCGTGTTCCCGAACCCGTGAGCCGGTATGGGAAAACAGAGCGGACTTCCGGCTGCGGAAGTCCGCTTTTTTCTGCCCCGCAGGGCTTGACACCCGGGCGGGGCGGTGTTATCATGCAGTTGAGATTAAACATATCTAACCAATCGGCTTTTCAAGGAGGTCATTCCATGTATCAGATCACACTGGGGATCGACGGCATGATGTGCGGCATGTGCGAGAGCCACATCAACGATGCGGTGCGCAATGCCTTTCCGGTCAAGAAGGTCTCGTCCTCGCACGGCAAGGGCCAGACGGTTATCCTCTCCGAGACGGAGATCCCGGAGGCGGAGCTGCGCCCGGTCATCGCCAAGACGGGCTACGAGCTCACGAGCTACGTCTGCGCCCCGTATGAGAAAAAGGGCCTGTTCCACCGGCACTGAACCTGTCTCTTATACACATCTGACGCTGCCGACG